>ERZ1026878.419-NODE-419-length-33452-cov-65.575651_pt1 | contig 33452 bp, 23 predicted proteins | sample MGYA00380169_ERZ1026878 | MGnify/ENA primary metagenome ERZ1026878 (study PRJEB33269, sample SAMEA4719805) | human gut metagenome | biome: human-associated habitat; feature: organic feature; material: feces | place: Cameroon | collected 2013-10 ...
ACTTTATAGAGAGGACACAAAAATGTACCAAGTTATTTTTTAATCATTACTTAAAGCTAAACTGTATCATTTGAGATGCAAATTTACGAAAAAAAACGCAGACTTTAGTAAAGAAAGAAGAATAATTTTGTTTTCTCATTAATTTTCTGTAACTTTGCACGGAATATTTAGAAGATTGCAACAAATTATTAATAATATCTTAAAAATATGATTAAAGCGATGATTTTGGCTGCAGCTGCTCTCACCATGGGAGCAAATACAGCCGATGCACAGACTATGATTGAAAAGAACAACATCAAGGTGGAGAACCACCTGATGACCCCAGAAGCTCTTTGGGCGATGGGTAGAATCGGTGCCGCTGAAGCTTCGCCTAACGGCAAGCAGGTGGTTTACCAGGTAGGTTACTACAGTGTAAAGGAGAACAAGGGCCATCAGATGCTCTTCATCATGGATGCCAATGGCAAAAACCAGAAGGCACTGACCACTGATGCCAAGAGCGAGACTGATGCTGCCTGGATTCAGGGCGGACAGAAGATTGCCTTCATCCGTGGCGGACAGCTCTGGAGTATGAACCCTGATGGTACTGACAGAAAACAGCTCACCAATGATGAATTGGGCATCCAGGGATTCCGCTTCTCTCCAGATGGCAAGAAGGTAATCCTCATCAAGGAGTTGCCTTATCACGGAACCATCAAGAAGAATCCTTCTGATCTTCCTCTGGCTACAGGTCGTCTCGTTACCGACATGAACTATCGCCACTGGGATCACTACGTAGAGAGTATCCTTCATCCTTTCGTGGCTGATGTTGCTGAGGATGGCACCATCAATGCCGGCGAGGATATCCTGAAGGGTGAACCTTTCGAGTGTCCTATGGCTCCATTCGGTGGCATCGAGCAGTTGGCTTGGAGTCCGGATTCCAAGACCATCGCCTATACCTGCCGCAAGAAGGAGGGCTTGCAATATGCCATCTCTACCGATTCAGACATCTACCTATATAATATAGGTACGCGCGAGACCAAGAACCTCTGCAAGGAGGCTGGCTATGTAGAGCCTAAGATTGATGCTACCAAGAGCATGAAGAACCAGGCTGTCAACGCTCCTGAGAATCTGAAGAACAATCCGGGTTACGACGTGAACCCTCAGTTCTCTGCTGACGGAAAGTACATCGCTTGGCAGAGCATGGCCCGCGATGGCTACGAGAGCGACCGCAACCGCCTCTGTGTTTACGAACTCGCTACCGGCAAGAAGAACTATGTATCAGAGAAGTTCGACTCTAGCGTAGAGGGCTTCGTATGGAACAAGGACAACAAGAGCCTCAGCTTCATCGGCGTATGGCACGGAACCCTGAACCTCTATCAGGCTAACTTCAAGGGCGAAGTAAAGCAGATTACCAACGAGTGGGCTGACTACGGAAGCATCTCGCTTGCCAACAACGGCAACAAGCTTCTTGCTACCAAGGCTAGCATGAGTCACCCTACCGATATCTACATCGTAACGCCAGGCAAGAATGCCAAGAGTACCAAGGTAGAACAGATTACCCGTGAGAACGACCACATCCTGAGCCAGTTGAACATGGGTAAGTGCGAGCAGCGCTGGGTAAAGACCACCGACGGCAAGCAGATGCTGGTATGGATCATGTTGCCAGCTAACTTCGATGCCAACAAGAAGTACCCTACCCTTCTCTTCTGCGAGGGCGGTCCTCAGAGTCCGGTCAGCCAGTTCTGGAGCTATCGCTGGAACATTCAGATCATGGCAGCCAACGGTTACGTCATCGTATTGCCTAACCGCCGTGGTCTTCCAGGTTTCGGAAGCGCATGGAACGAGGAGATTTCAGGAGACTGGACTGGTCAGTGCATGAACGACTATCTTTCTGCCATCGACGATGCAGCCAACAATCTTCCATACGTAGATAAGGATCGCCTGGGCTGTGTAGGTGCCAGCTTTGGTGGTTTCTCAGTTTATTATCTTGCAGGTCATCACAACAAGCGTTTCAAGGCATTCCTCGCTCACGATGGCGCATTCAACCTTGAGAGCATGTACACAGATACCGAGGAGGCTTGGTTCTCTAACTGGGAGTATGATGATGCTTACTGGAACAAGGACCAGAGTGCCAATGCCAAGAAGACTTACGAGAACAGTCCTCACAAGTTCGTTGATAAGTGGGATACTCCTATCCTCTGCATCCACGGCGAGATGGACTATCGCATCAATGCCAACCAGGGTATGGGCGCCTTCAATGCCGCTCGCATGCGTGGCATTCCAGCCGAGCTTCTTATCTATCCTGATGAGAACCACTGGGTATTGAAACCACAGAACGGCGTGCTCTGGCAGCGCACCTTCTTCGGATGGTTAGACAAATGGGTGAAGAAATAATCTTTTGAAAGAAAAAGGAAAACAATATTGGTAAAAGCCAATTTAATAAGAAAAAACGAGGTATCAGGCGTAACCTGTTACCTCGTTTTTTCTTAAAGACTTTTAAGCCATTTTTTACCAGATTTGGTACTCAACCAAATATTCAGTATCAAAGCTACTACTCCGGTACCAGCCAATGTCATGATTAATGCTTCCATATCTTTACATTTTAGAAATTCTATACCCAACCGCAGACAACAAACTGGTGGTAATCAAACCTGTAACGAAGAGCCAAACAGCAGTAGTTGTTACATCTTCCTTTAAAAACATAGTTACTACATCTCCCACAACCATAGCAGTGAAAGTTGCCTTAGCCAAATCATAGAAGAATTTACTTAAGTTCTCACGGCTAGATCTTAACTTTTCTCTATCTTCCCGAGCTGTCATACGCTTTTATATTTAAAACACGGCAAAAATACAACTTTCTTTTCAGACTAGCAAAGAAAAAAGAGTTTTTTAAGAAATATGAAAAAAAAATCTTGCTTTGAACGTGTCAAAGCAAGATTATATATACGAATTAGCTTACGCGATTCAACTTCTTGATGATAGAGAAGATGAAGAGGGCTGAAACCAGGCAGATACCTGCGAGAACACCCCAGATGGTAACGAGGTTGAAGTTCTGACCCCACATGATACCAGGAACCATAACGAGCTGGTTACCGATAGCTGTTGCACCGAACCAGAGACCCATCATCAAACCAGCATACTTAGGAGGAGCTACCTTTGATACGAATGAGATACCGATAGGAGAAAGCAGAAGCTCAGCGAATGTAAGGATGAGGTATGTAGAGATGAGCAGGTTTGCACTTACACGTGTACCCTCTGTAGCAGGATCACCCTGTGTCAAAGGAAGCTCAAGTCCCATAGAACCTACAGCCATCCATACGAAACCGAGAGCAGCAACGAGCATACCCAAACCAATCTTCTCTGGCGATGTAGGCTCCTTGCCAATTTTGTGGAGCCATGAGAACAAAGCAACGCTCACTGGTGTCAATGCCACTACATAGCATGGGTTGAACTGCTGGAAGATAGGAGCCTCAACATCTACAGCACCTTCAAGGTTGTTGTACTTGTAGAAGAGGAAAGCAATAGCAGCAACGATAATACCGAGTGAAATACCCTTACCCTTGCCAGTCTTGCTCTGTGCCAGACCGAAGCTGCCGTAAACCACGAAAATGCAGGCTACGAGGTTGGTAACGTCGAACGCCATTGACTGCAGCCCCTCAGAAGTCTTCTGTGTATAGTCGCGCGCAAAGAGTGTCAAAGTATTACCGTTCTGGTGGAAAGCCATCCAGAAGAAGATAACCACAGCAAATACCAAACAGAGGCAGATGATGCGCTCCTTGGTCTCAGCCTTAGAAAGCTCATTGGTCTCCTTGGCAGGAGTATTATCGTCCTTGCTCTTGGTCTCAGAAGCAAGCACGTGCTTGTATGTAAAGCTGAAAGCATAGTAGATGGCGATACTAATGATAAGCGAAGCACATGCCACGGCGAAAGCGAAGTGGTATGAATCCTCCACTGATACGCTCAGACTCTCCTGTGCCCACTTCATAATCTTGATGGCAGCTGTAGGAGCAAACATAGCGCCAATGTTGATAGCCATGTAGAAGAGAGAGAAACCGGAATCACGGTTGCTGGCATACTGCGGCTCATCGTAGAGACGACCTACCATCACCTGCAGATTACCCTTGAACAAACCGGTACCCAAAGCGATGAGGATAAGCGAAATTCCCATGGCTGCAACAGCAACGGTGTCCTTGCCAAGAGGAAGGGAGAGAACAAGGTAGCCGATGAACATGATGAAGATACCCGTGGTAACCATACGTCCAAAGCCAAACTTATCGGCTGCGATACCACCGATGATAGGAAGGAAATAAACCATCATCAGGAAGGTAGAGTAAATCGTACTTGCCAATCCGGTTTCAAAACCGAAGTTGGCCTGCAAATAGAGCAGGAACACAGCAAGCATGGTGTAATAGCCGAAACGCTCACCCGTGTTTGCCAAAGCTAAGGCCCATAGACCTTTTGGTTGATTTTCAAACATAATTTTTTGTTTATTTATAATTTTATTATTTAGTTATTCTTTTCTCGCAAATTCTGTGCAAAGATACACAAATAATTCCATATTTCAAACTTAATGCCTAAAAATCGTTATACATAATACCATTTTTATATCCGAAACCGTCTAAATTTCTAAAAAACAGACAAATAATGCAAAAATTTTCCATTTCCATTACAACAAGATTGCGTTTTTTTTTGTACCTTTGCAGCCCGAAACCGTAAAGGTGGATTCCGACAGTATAAATATAGGATTAAAACAAAAAGAAAGGTAAAAGGATATTTATGAGACAACTTAAGATTAGCAAGAGTATAACCAACCGTTCCAGTGAAGCACTTGACAAGTACTTGGTGGAGATTGGTAGAGAACCTATGGTCTCTATCGACGAGGAGATTGAGCTGGCCCAGAAGATTCGCAAAGGCGGTCGTGAGGGTGAGCGTGCCAAGGAGAAACTGGTCAAGGCAAACCTCCGATTCGTTGTATCTGTTGCTAAACAATACCAGCATCAGGGTTTGGGTCTGACCGACCTCATCGACGAGGGAAACATCGGTTTGGTAAAGGCTGCAGAGAAGTTTGATGAAACTCGTGGTTTTAAGTTCATCTCATACGCAGTATGGTGGATTCGCCAGAGCATTCTCCAGGCTATCGCTGAGCAGAGCCGTATCGTTCGCCTGCCTTTGAATCAGGTAGGTGCATTGAGCAAGATCAGCGCTGAGATCAGCAAGTTCGAGCAGGAGAACCAGCGCAAGCCTTCTGTTGCAGAGTTGGCACAGATTACCAAGATGGAGGAAAGCAAGATTGACCAGACCATCAAGGCAGACAACCACCACATGAGTATCGATGCTCCATTCGGTAGCGACGACGATGACAATGCGATGGTAGATGTGATGGCTTCTGGTGATGACAGCCGCACTGACAAGGGTGTTGACTTCGAGTCTATGGCGAGCGAGCTCCAGCGCGTATTGGCAACGGTATTGAAGGAACGCGAGCGCAAGATTCTCTGCTATTGCTATGGCATCGGTTGCCACGAGAAGGGATTGGAAGAAATCGGAAGCGAATTCAACCTCACCCGTGAGCGTGTACGCCAGATTCGCGAAAAGAGTATCATCAAGCTCCGTGAAAGCGGAAAGATCAAGATCTTGATGAAATACTTGGGATAATTCTGAAACAGAAAACAAGAATTAAGAAACAGAAACCAAGAATTAAGAAACAGAATTCTAGAATTTAGAAACAGGAATTCAATCCATATCGAAGACGAGAGAAAAATAAATAAAGCTCAGTTGTGTTACCCACAACTGAAACAAAAAGGGCAATCAGTTGGTTCATCCCAACCTGATTGCCCTTTCTCTTTTACACACACGCCCTGAAAGGGCAGAAGCTCCTAGCCCAGGGCAACACCCTGGGTTGTCATAGGCGCTAACCTGTCGCCCTGAAAGGGCAAAAGCTTTATTAACAATTAATTATTCACGAAGTTTCCGAACTTATCAATCAATCCGTTTACTCCATCTCTCACCGCCTCGAAATATGGATACTCATCTCTCAGACAGATTTCATCATAAAGGAAATCAGCCACGACGGTATCTTTTCCATCAGGCATCACGAGTCCCATCTTGCCATTCTTCTCTGCAATAACCGGCATGATGCTCAGGTCATCATTATAGATATAGCAAGTGCGGAGGAAATCATAGACTGGCTGAAGCATCACGTTGCCCTGATGATCCTTCATACCAAACTTACCGTTCTCCTCGAAGACCTCATGGTAACGGATATACTTCTCCTTCAGGCGATGATAATAGAACACCATCTTACGCTTGTCGTTCACAAAGTCGAGCATATACTGGAAGGTATCACAGTAGTTAGCCACCGAACGGACGAGAATCATCTTCAGATCCAGTCCATCCAAAGCCTTGCGATTCAAATCGATGTACTTGGCAATTGCCTTCTCTTTCTCTGTGACAGAGAGGCTCGCCAGCTTTTCCTCAAACTTGAGCATAGCCTGCTTGGTTCCCGACATACCCTTGATATATCGGTGAATCTGCCTGCTCATTTCAGAACAGATAAACTTGTCTATTTCCTGCTGCTCAATAGGGTCAGCATATTCCTTAATCAATGATTCAGGTGTAGCGTTCATGGTTATTTCCTTTCTTTTTGTTTATGGAGATTCCCCCCGTGAATTTGAAAGGGAAATCTCCTGTTAGTATTATTTCTTCACATTAGGCTGCTGCAATCCATAGCCCTTTCTCTTATCTTCCAACAAGAGGAGGAAAGAGATGACAATAGCAACCACACCAAAGGCTGCAAAGATGGTCATCGTCTCGGTATAGTCGATGCCACCATCGGCACCCGTGTTAGCCTGATTCACCTTACCGATCCATACTGGAATAAGAGCCAGTCCGATATTCTGGATATAGAAGATAAGGGCGTATGCAGTTCCTAAGAGTTTCATTGGGATAATCTTTGGTACAGAAGGCCACATTGCTGATGGTACCAAACCAAAAGCTACGCCAAGGATGAGCATCATTACGATGGCAAGCACCCATGAATTGAGTGGCAGGGCAAATACTACGTGTACCAGTGTCAGGAGACAACTGCCGATAATCATCAGCGTGGCACCCTTGCCATACTTGTCATATACGCTACCGAAGATTGGTGTAAGGAAGATGGTACCGAATGGCAACATCGCAGGAATCAGACCTGCCAAATTGGCATCGACACCATACTTGAAAATCATCAACTTGGTGGCAAACTTCAGGAATGGGAATACACCGGCATAGAACATCAGGCAAAGGAATGCCACATACCAGAAACCAGTTGTCTTGAACAGACCACCCAAGTCTGAAAACTTGAAACCTTCTTCCGGCTCAGTAGCCACAGCTTCTGCAGAAGCATCCTCCTTCTTGTCCATCACGCAATAAACCAGATAAACCAGTACACCAGCGCAAAGCAAAGCTGCACCCAAAGCAACAGAAGCAGACACACCACCCATATCCTTTGCAAAAGGAAGAGAATAGCCCAGGGCAGCGGCAGTTCCCAAACGAGCCGTAGCCACCTGCACTCCCATTGCCAGAGCTAACTCATGACCCGTAAACCATTTCACTATGACCTTGCTTACTGTGATACCGCATATCTCGCATCCTACACCATAGATGGCAAAGCCAAGAGCAGCTATCACTACCTGTGTACTGTAAGTACCGAAGAATGGCACAGCAACCATTCCGTCAAACTCATGACCTAAAGCATACCACTTCAACAAGGCTCCACCAAACATCAGGACGGTAGAAAGGATACCAGTGAAACGGATGCCAAACTTATCGAGGATAAGACCACCGAAGAAGAGGAGCAGGAGGAACACATTGAAGTATCCGTAGGCACCTGAGAAGAAGCCGTACTCATCCGAACTCCATCCGAGTCCGAGACCATTTTCAGCTCCCTTGGCTGCTGTCAAGAGAGGCTCCAGTGGAGACATTACATCTGTAAAAAAGTAACCGAACATCATCGTGACGCTCACGATGAAGAGGGCGGTCCAGCGAGCTGACTTCGAGTCGCTCAATTTCATCTGAATTTTTTCTGTTGTACTCATTTTATATTATTACTTATTTTTCCATAACCATCGTCGGGAGTTACTTTCTCTTCACATTCTTCGTTCTTGAAATATCAAAGAGATAAGATACCTTGAACACGATCTGTCCGTAGTTACTTTTTCCGAAATAATCTCGTTTGGATGAACCATAGATATTACCCAGTCCATAATAGTAGCGAGCCTCAGCCAGAATGTGTCCCACTTTCGGGATACTGTACTCTGCACCCAAACCCAGGGCGATACCATAATCCAGCTTATTCTCTACCGCCATCGTATCTTGTGCCACTACCATACTTACCCGGTCATTATCTGTCTTAGGCATATTCTTCACGTCGAAGTTGGTAGTCTGAGAATCGTTAAGGTAGAGTCCGAACTGCGGACCGGCATTTACGAAGATGTTCAAGCCTCTCTCTTCCCTACCCCAAGCCAAGTGAGCGAAAACAGGTACCTGGATATAATTGATGGTACGACTGTAAGCCATCGGCTGCTTGGTTTCGGTGATGATGACAGGTTGATTGTCGATGTCGAGAATATCCTCTTTCCATCCCACCTTGGCATAGTTGACCTCTGCATAGATGGAACAGATGGTCTTGAAGTACTTCTCGCAAGTATATTTCATTGAGAGTCCGGCAGTCATTCCTCCATGCTGCTTCTGCTGAACATCCGGTTCGAATCCTACAGAGCTGAGCACATAGCCACCATTGAATCCGATGGAGAAATCGTTGCGATGCTCTCCTATCTGGGCCTGTGCCGAGAGTCCTCCCCAAAGGAGAAGTCCCATTAGCAGCGCCCCTATCTTGACTTTATTCATTCTTTCTTTTCTTACTATAAACGATTAACTATAAAAAACTACCGGTTCCTAGTAGTTCACTGATTCAATCTGATGATTGAAGGTGTAGTGAATCAACTGGAAGTTCTTGTTCTTGTATCCACCCTTTGTCGTTTTCACGAAATGCAATGGAGTCTGCACTGGCTGATAGTTCACCAGCTGGCGTTCACCCGTAAACTCCTTGCCCTTCTTCTTGATACCCTGGATGAAGAACATACCATGATCATAACCCGTGATGGCGAAGCGAGGCTGCGCAATCATCATCGGCTGATGGAACCATCCCTCGTATGCCTTCTCCAGGTTCTGCGTTCTTTCGGCTACCGGATTGTAATAGAAGGTAGAAGGGATATAAGTATCGTACTTATAGAATCGCTCCAGATTATACTTGGCGTACATCAACCACTCTGTATAGCCGAAGAGAGAGATAGATGCACCCGGATACTTGCTGTCAAACTCATCCAATTTGTTGAGCACGGCTGTCAACTGTGGCGAACGGCCCGTATTCAGGATTACCACATTCTGCTTGCTTGGCAGAAAAGCCTTGGCAAACTGGTCGATGCTTGAGCTAACATTGGTGATACTATAGTTGATGTTTCTCTTCTCCAACTCCTTGCGAAGTCCGAAAGTGAAAGCTCCCTTACGAGAAGTAGAATCATTGCAATCTATAAAGATTGGATGCACATTGGTAAATCTGTTCAGGAAAGCCTTGATGGTGCATTCGTTCAATGTTTCAGGACTCTGATATACCTGGAAGATTTCCTTGTTGCGCTCCACATCGTCACCGCTGATGGAGAAAGGAATCACGAGCTTGATGCCATAGGTCTTACAGAAGCCGGCAAGCGGAGCTACCTGCTTGGAATAAAGCGGACCGAAGATGATATCACATGTATTGGCTCCCTCCTGCAACAAGGTGGCGCGGATATCAGCGTCTATCGGCACGTTCCATGCATGTACATCGGTAGAGATGCCCTTCTTTTTCAGATAATTGCAAGCCATCAGGAGTCCACGATAATACTCCACCATACGCTTGCCATCACCATCCACATCATGCAAAGGCAACATCACGCCAATCTTCACCGCATCACTAGCCGCCACCTTCCGCTGAGCGGCAGCGGTTCCAGCTACAGCCGGTTTGCTGGAAGCAACAGCATTCTTATCCTCCTTCTGTGCCTTTTTAGGCGCATTAGGATTCTGCTGGTCGCTGGCAAAAGGAATAAAGAGGGTAGTTCCCTTCTGGAGCATGTAACCTTCCTGCTTCATCTCAGGGTTTGCCTCCATCAGTTCCGGCAGACTCAATCCATACTTATTGGCAATACCAAAAATAGTATCCTTTTTCTTCACTGTGTAGATGTCTCGCCATTTCGTTGTCTGAGCAAAGATACCAACACTGAGCATGAGCCCCACAATCATCAAGAAATATCTTATGTTTCTTTTCATATCTTCCTGTTTTTAATGTTTATATGATCCTAAAATCTTGCCGTAACCGACATGATTTAAAGTTTTCTCCTGCAAAAATACAAAAAATCTCGCATCTAGCGCAATATCTCTCAGCTTTTTATTATCTTTGCACAAATAATTTGCAAAATGAGACAAAAAATAGGATTACTTGGTGCCTTATTGGCACTTTTTACCCCTCCATTGATGGCACAGGAAGAAATCGGAGAGGAGGAAGACACAAAGACCAGTGTCCTCCTGATGCCGAACGCATTCTCGCCAAACGGAGATGGCATCAACGACATCTACAAGCCCAAGGAGGGTTACCAGAACATCAAGGAGTTTCATGCCTATATATATAATAGGTGGGGACAGAAACTCTTTGAGTGGAGCGACCCTGCCACAGGATGGGATGGAACCTACAATGGAAAGCCGGTTAAGGAGGGGGTCTATTTCTGTCTGGTCAAGGCAAAAGGAGCAGATGGCAAGACCTATCAGATTAAAAGAGATGTCAACCTGCTCAGAGGCTATACAGCAGAACAATACAGTAACAATTAAGTGAGCGGAAATTAGAATATGAATTCAGAAGAAAAGATAAATGTATGGGGCGCCAGAGTACACAACCTCAAGAACATTGATGTTGAGATTCCACGCGACTCCCTCACCGTGATAACCGGACTTTCGGGTTCGGGCAAGTCGTCGTTGGCTTTCGATACCATCTTTGCCGAGGGTCAGCGCCGCTATATCGAGACGTTCTCTGCCTATGCCCGCAACTTCCTGGGCAATATGGAGCGCCCGGATGTAGATAAGATTACCGGTCTGAGTCCGGTCATCAGCATCGAACAGAAGACCACCAACAAGAACCCTCGTTCTACCGTAGGTACCACTACCGAGATTTACGATTATCTCCGTCTGCTCTTTGCCCGTGCCGGTACAGCCTACAGCTACCGCAGCGGTGAAGAGATGGTGAAATACACCGAAGAACAGGTCATCGATATGATTCTCGATGAATATGCCGGAAAGGCCATCTTCCTGCTGGCTCCTCTGATTCGCCAACGCAAGGGACATTATCGCGAACTCTTCGAGAGTATGCGCCGCAAAGGTTATCTCTATGTACGTGTGGATGGAGAAATCCAGGAAGTGGTAAGCGGAATGAAGCTCGACCGCTACAAGATGCACAACATCGAGGTTGTCATCGACAAGCTCGTGGTGAAGGAAGCCGACGAGGAACGCATCCGCAAGAGTGTAGCTACCGCCATGAAACAGGGCGATGGCATGGTGATGGTGATAGAGAAAGGGGAAAAGACGGGTAAGAACTTCTCAAAACGCCTGATGGATCCAGTTACCGGTATAGCCTACCAGGATCCGGCACCTAATATGTTCTCGTTCAATTCGCCGGAAGGCGCCTGCCCTCACTGCAAGGGTCTGGGAAAGGTAAACCAGATAGATATCAAGAAGGTGATTCCGGATGACAGCCTGAGCATCTACGAAGGTGGAATCGCCCCTCTCGGCAAATACAAGAACCAGATGATTTTCTGGCAGATTGAGTCTTTGCTCGAGAAATATGACCTGAAACTCAAGACTCCTATCGCAGAGATTCCGGGAGATGCCATGCAGGAAATCCTCTATGGATCACTGGAAAACGTAAAGATCGGTAAAGAAAAGGTGCATACCTCTTCGGATTACTTCTGCGCATACGATGGCATCATCGACTATCTGCAGAAGGTGATAGAGAATGACGAGAGTGCGGCAGGAAAGAAATGGGCTGACCAGTTTATATCTACCATCGAATGTCCGGAGTGCCATGGACAGCGACTCAAGAAGGAATCGCTCGCCTTCCGCATCTGGGACAAGAATATATCGGAAGTTGCCAACCTCGACATCGACGAACTGCGCGACTGGCTCGAACAGGTGGAAGCTCACCTCCCTTCCATGAAGGCAAAGGTGGCTCACGAAATCATCAAGGAGTTGCGATCACGTGTCAACTTCCTCCTCGATGTGGGTCTGAACTATCTCTCACTCAATCGCCAGTCGGCATCACTCTCTGGTGGTGAAAGCCAGCGCATCCGTCTTGCTACCCAGATTGGCAGCCAGCTCGTCAATGTGCTCTACATCCTCGATGAGCCAAGTATCGGTCTGCACCAGCGAGACAACGAGCGACTCATCAACAGCCTGAAGGAATTGCGCGACCTGGGTAATACCGTCATCGTAGTAGAACATGATGAGGATATGATGCGAGCTGCCGACTGGATTGTAGATATCGGTCCGAAGGCAGGCAGAAAGGGAGGCGAAGTGGTTTTCCAGGGTACTCCGAAAGAGATGCTGAAGACCGACACCATCACTGCCCAGTATCTGAATGGCAAGATGGCAATAGAGATTCCTGAGCATCGCCGCGAAGGAAACGGCAAGAGCATCACCATCCGTGGAGCCAGGGGTAACAACCTGAAGGGAGTGGATGTAGAGTTCCCGCTCGGCAAGCTCATCGTAGTAACGGGAGTCAGCGGTTCGGGCAAATCAACGCTGATCAATGAAACCCTGCAGCCTATCCTCTCCCAGCATTTCTACCGTTCCCTGAAGAAGCCGATGCCATACGACTGCATCGAAGGCATTGAGAATATCGACAAGGTAGTGAATGTAGATCAAAGTCCGATCGGCAGAACACCTCGCAGTAATCCTGCTACCTACACAGGTGTATTCAGCGACATCCGCTCGTTGTTTGTGGGACTTCCAGAAGCCAAGATCCGCGGTTACAAGCCAGGCAGATTCTCCTTCAACGTGAAGGGTGGCAGATGCGAAGCGTGTGGCGGAAATGGATACAAGACCATCGAGATGAACTTCCTGCCAGATGTCTATGTACCTTGTGAGGTATGCCACGGCAAGCGCTACAACCGTGAAACGCTGGAGGTAAGATACAAGGGAAAGAGCATCGCAGATGTACTGGACATGACCATCAACCAGGCAGTAGAGTTTTTCGAGAACGTGCCTCAGATTCTCAACAAGATCAAGGCATTACAGAGTGTAGGATTGGGTTACATCAAGTTGGGACAGAGCTCCACTACCCTTTCGGGCGGAGAAAGTCAGCGTGTGAAACTTGCTACCGAACTATCCAAACGTGATACCGGCAAGACGCTCTATATCCTGGATGAGCCTACCACCGGTCTTCATTTCGAAGACATCCGCATTCTGATGGATGTGCTTCAAAAACTGGTAGATAGAGGCAATACGGTGATTATCATCGAGCACAATCTGGATGTCATCAAGCTCGCCGACTGGCTCATTGATATGGGTCCCGAAGGTGGACGAGGTGGAGGTCAGCTTCTCTTTGCCGGCACACCGGAAGAGATGGCAAAGAGCAAGAAAGGCTATACCTACAAATTCCTGGCACCCTTGCTGAAGAAGAAATAATCAGTCAGATTTCACAAGTTCAGAAGTTAAAGGAGTTAAAGAATAAGAAACAAGAATCCCGATTTCCGGGACTTTGCTCACTGGATGCAAAGTTCAGGAAATCGGGATTTTATATTTTAATCTTCGTCTGCAAATTCATTCAGGGTATAAGCACTACTGCCATCGAAGCAGTGGGTACATACCTGGCACTTAGGCAAACCGATAGCTTCCACAAGCTGCTCAATGGTATTGAACTTCAGTGTAGTCAATCCAAGCTGGTTGGCAATCTCATCCACCATTCTCTGATATTCAGGAGACCCAGTAGTAGCATACTTCTCCAGATTCTTGTTGGCATCGCCCTCAAACTTCTCGATGATTCTGCGGGTAATCAACTCCATATCACTCTTGGAAGAAGTAAAGTTGATGAAAGGACAGCCATAAACCAATGGAGGACAAGCAATACGCATGTGGCATTCCTTCAGACCAGCCTGATCGAAGAGCACCTTCACATTGTCGCGAAGCTGGGTACCGCGCACGATACTGTCATCGCAGAACAACACACGTTTACCCTTCAACATAGCCTTGTTAGGAATCAGCTTCATCTTGGCTACCAGAGAGCGCATGCTCTGGTTGCTAGGTGTAAAGCTTCGAGGCCAAGTAGGAGTATATTTGGCAATACAACGCTGATAAGGCACGCCCTTACCGGCAGCATATCCCATCGCCATACCTGTACCAGAATCAGGAATACCGCTGCAGCAATCTACCTCTACATCATCTGTCTTGGCAAGATTGAAGCCATTGCTAAAGCGGGCTTCCTCTACATTCTTGCCCTCATAGGTAGAAGTTGGGAATCCATAATATACCCAGAGGAAAGAACAAACCTGCATCTTCTTGTTGGCAGGACGGATCTGCTCCATACCCTCAGCAGTAATCTTCACGATTTCGCCAGGACCTACCTCGTGTGCAGTCTCGAAGTCAAGGTTAGGGAATGAAGTGGTCTCACTGGAAGCTGCATAAGCTCCCTCCTTCTTGCCTATAATAATAGGTGTACGTCCCCAACTGTCGCGGGCACAGATAATACCATCCTCTGTAAGGATCATCATAGTGCAGGAACCCTTGATATGATGGAACACGTTCTCGATTCCCTCGCGGAAATTCTTGCCCTGGATAATGAGAAGAGCCACCAACTCGGTTGGGTTGGTACTTCCTGAAGACATCTCTGCAAAGTGCATGTTCTTATCCAACAGGTGCTGAGTAAGTTCATCCTTATTTAATATCTTGGCTACTGTACAAATGGCAAAGCGACCAAGATGAGAATTCATGATCAATGGCTGCGCATCTGTATCGCTAATCACACCGATACCCGATGTCGCACCCTCGAATTTGTCGAGTGTAGGTTCAAACTTCGTTCTAAAATAAGAACTTTCTAAGTTGTGGATAGAGCGCACGAAGCCCTTCTCACTACTGTAGGTTGCCAAACCGCCTCGACGGGTGCCGAGATGTGAGTTGTAGTCGGTGCCGTAGAAAAGATCTGCGACACAGCTTTTCTTGGAAATAGTTCCGAAAATGCCTCCCATAAGAGTATAATTCTATGTTTTATGTTTGAAATATGGGTGCAAAGGTAATATAAATCCAGAAAATATGCAAAACTTTTTGCGATTTTTCTACATTTTTATATATATCGTTTCCCTTTGCACCCCTAATTTCTGCTAAAAATCGGCTAAATATCTACTAATAAGACGACTGCTCCTAGAACTTGTATTGCAAACCCAGACTCATATCAAAGGTTTTAGACTTCACATCGTCATGATATGAGTAATGGGTATCACGCCAATAGTTGGACACATTGAAGTCCAGGTTCAGCCGATTGGACAGCGCCAGACCGAAGCGGGCATTCAGCACCAGCAGAGATGCATTTCCCTTGTCGCCCTGGGCATTGAGATAGAGCGGATCGGTCGTTGCCAGATCCTTTCCCTCATATCCCTTCCAGGTGAAGATGCGATAATAGTCGGCACCTATCTGGAAGGTAGCTACCTTGCCGAACTCCATGAAACTGATAGCCTTCACGCTATAACCGCTACCCATGTTGTAGTCGCGGTCTATCACATTATAATAATCGGTCAGACTTCCACCCAGCAGGATACCATCCAGGAAGACACGCTGCTCAAACCTGGTGAGATTGCCCACCTGAGGGAAGCGGTAGATGATGCCAGGACCGAAAGAGGCTGCCTCGGATATGCGGTAAGGCACCAGACTGGTACCATCCTTCACCGGCTGCGAATCGTAATAGTTGAAGTGCTGGAAGATACCGAACTCCATCTCCGTGCCCTTGCTCACCTCCACCGGTACACTCCACAATCTTCCCAGAAGATGCAGACCGGTAATCAGAGGCTGGTTGCTGCTCAGGCCGAAAGTGGCATCCAATGTGAAGTAGTCGTATGGCTTGGTGGTTTCGCCATCAAACGGATCGCCATAAACCAGATTGAAACGGACGTATGGATTGCCCTCACCACGGAACAGCGTATTGTTGTCTGCGAGGTATCTGTAACCTGCCGATGCAAAGAAACTGACAGGACTGCGCTGGTAATCGTGATATTTATAATATCTGCCTCTCACCCGCCAGGCATCGCCACTCAAGATTCGATTCAACCCCTTGATCGGACAGATGAGGGTTCCCAGAAACTCTCGCATGAAACGAGGGAAACCAGACAGGCGGTCATCAAATACCAGATTGCTCACACGATGCGTCACCTCTCCGATGGCAATACCACCAAAAGTAGTAGCCATCAGGTCGTTGATGGCAGGCGGTTCTATCTCGCAGGTAGTCTCCCACATCAAACTTCCACAGAAAGAGTATGGCACCGATTCCCAGAAATTCATGCCATGACTTCTTGCAGCATTGAAATAGAGTCCACCATGGTATGGATGGGCAAACAGATTGGTAGAGAACTGGTCGTTATCCCAAACAAATCCCGTTTCAATATTATGCTTGATGCTATGGAAGGAAATCTTGGCAAACTCCTCGTTCATCACAAACTGGTCGAAGCACTGCACACCCACATTGATGGCAAAAGCTTCCAAGGCAGCCTTCCATGGATGCTTCTTCTGTCGCTCCGGATCATCGAAGGCAAAAATGGTTCCTTCCTTCCATGCCTCCATATCATATTCATCCTCCTTTCTGGCAGACACATTCCCAAAAGATGAAGTGCGCTGGAGGCGCACAGCCAAGCCTGCTTCCACAATGGCACGACGGCGATACCTGCCACCATGATAATAATGGGTATCCCCATAACCCACAGAGGCAAAGGCACTGGTGTATCTGCCCAACTGATAGTCGGCATTGATGCGAGCCTGCAGCGAATAGAGTCGTTCCGGCTTATCCTGAGAATGTTCCTGAAACGATTCAACGTGATAGAAACCCAGATCACCACTCAGGGAGAACTTAGGCGATAACTGGAAATACTGACCGATGCGATAGAACAAGGCACCCGAAAACTTCTCATCCAATCCGAAATAATGGGTTCCGATACCGAGGATATTATAAGTACTCCGGTTGCGGAATCTGATGGCAAGATTGGCTTTGGTAGCAGAACCGCCATAAAACATATAGTCGATACGCGTCTTTGGGTTCACATTCACCAGTCCTATCTTATGGGCTACAGTATCCCGGCTATAGTTGATGACACCTATCTGCACACCACGAGGATGGCTAAGGCAAACATTCAACAAACCAATCTGAGAACCATTCAGGGTATCAGCATAATTGTAGCCACCCAACTGCAAGCCACGCATATAGGAAGAGCTGACGTTGGCTGCAGCAATCTGCAAGCCTCTCTTCATACCCATGGAAACATTGGAAAGTCCACTCAGCTGCACGCCGCGGAACGGAGAACTGGATACATTATTAAATAAAGACAACTGCATGCCATTGCCACCCTTCACCACATTGGAAACACCCGAAATCTGCACACCGCGCATATCATCGCCCACCGAATTGATGATACCAGCCAGGCTCACACCACGCATCTGCTGGCGAACCACACTGGAAAAGACACCTATCTGGGCACCCCTGAGTGTATCGGGCGAGCAAAACAGAGACACGTTGCCACAACTATACCCTTGGGCATAGACAGACTGACCTCCTAGCGAAAGTCCCATCAAAAGGGCTATGATCTTTCTCTTATTATCCATATACCTATCAAATTCAAAATGGCGAGAAGTCAGGATGACTTCTCGCCGAGAAATTGCATTATTTAATGTTGGAGCTAAATAATGCATCAAAAAAATATCTTTCAGAGGAATATGCAGGCGAAGACTTCTCCCCCACACATTCATATAAAGTTCAATTGCTTTTATTAATCCAGGTTCAAGCTCTTCTTGATAGCCTCGATCTTATCCATTGCAGCAGCTGTACAACGGTTGTAGCAACCAGCGCACTTGAATGAAGGATCCTTTACCTCAATATAGAACTTGATCTTAGGCTCTGTACCAGAAGGGCGAACGCTTACCTTGGTATTGTCATCGCAGAACCACTGGAGTACATTGCTTGTTGTAGGCATATCGAGCTTCTCTACACTGCCATCAGCATGCTTAGCCTCCAAGCTCTGGTAGTCCTTCCAGGTAACAATCTTGCTGCCACCCAACTCCTTTGGAGGGTTAGCACGGAAGTCTGCCATCATCTGCTTGATCTCGTCAGCACCTGTCTTACCTGGGCGAACCACGTTTACTGTAAACTCCTTGCTGAAGCCATACTCTGCATAAATCTGCATCAGGAGATCGTAGAGAGTCTTGCCCTGATCCTTAGCCCAGGCAGCAATCTCGCAAATCAAGCAGATAGATGCTGGAGCATCCTTATCACGTACCTTATCGTATGGCAAGAAGCCGAAGCTTTCCTCACCACCACCGATATACTGCTGCTTGCCCTCAGAGATAGCAATCTCGCGTGCAATCCACTTGAAACCGGTGTAGCAGTCGCGCAACTCTACGTTGTTCTTCTTGGCAATCTCAGCGATAACTTCTGTTGTTACGATGGTCTTTACGAGGAAGTCTGTTGGCTTCAACTTGCCCAACTTCTTCTTGTTCTCGATGATGTAGTAGCAGAACATCATGGCAGTCTGGTTACCGTTGATGATCATCCACTCGCCCTTGTCGTCGCGGCAAACGATAGCCAAGCGGTCAGCATCTGGGTCGGTAGCAACCACGAGGTCAGCGTTCAACTTGGTACCGAGCTTCATACCGAGGGTCATAGCCTCAGCATTCTCTGGGTTAGGAGAAACAACTGTTGGGAAGTTGCCATCTACAACCATCTGCTCAGGAACTACATTGATGTTCTGGAAGCCCCAAGAACGCAGACAGAGAGGAACGATGACACGACCTGTACCGTGCATAGCTGAATAAACGATGTTGAGGTCTTTCTTACGGTTGATGACATCCTGGTCAATCATAGCAGAGTGAACGGCTGTCATGTAGTCGTAATCCATCTCACCACCGATAATCTTAATCTTATCCCAGTTAGCCTCAAACTTCACCTGGTCGATAGTAACCTTGTTTACCTCCTCGATGATACCTGTATCGTGTGGAGCCAGAACCTGAGCACCGTCGCTCCAGTAAGCCTTGTAACCATTGTACTCCTTAGGGTTGTGAGAAGCAGTTACGTTGACACCAGCCTTGGCACCGAGCTCACGGATAGCGAAAGAAATCTCTGGTGTAGGACGGAGGCTCTCGAAGAGATAAGCCTTGATGCCATTGGCAGAGAAGATGGCAGCTACGGTCTCAGCGAAGAGACGGGAGTTGTTACGGCAGTCGTGACCTACCACTACAGAAAGGTTCTCCTCACCTGGGAAAGCCTTGAGGATGTAGTTAGCAAAGCCCTGAGTAGCCATACCAACGATATATTTGTTCATACGGTTGGTACCTGCGCCCATAATACCGCGCAAACCACCAGTACCGAACTCCAGGTTCTGATAGAAAGCATCTACGAGCGCTGACTTGTCTTCAGCCTCGAGCATTGCCTTTACTTCGTTACGAGTTTCTTCGTCAAAAGCAGGTGTGAGCCACTGCTGTGCTCTTTCTTCACACTGCTTAATCAATTCTGCGTTATTAGCCATAGTTTGATTCTATTTTGTTATTAATATTATTCAATCAGAGGGTTGTGCCCGAAAACAGCACAATATTTCTCTTTTTGCGTACAAAGATATATAAAATATTCGAGAAACCAAACAAGATTGGAGTTTTTTTTGTATTTTTGCACATTGAAACAAAAAAGTAATAAAAAAGAGGCTTATGGAATTATATTATACTGGCGTCATCATCGCCGTTTCCACCTTTTTAATAATAGGACTCTTCCACCCTATTGTCATCAAGGTAGAATATCATACGGGTACCCGTTTCTGGTGGGTATTCCTGGTTTCGGGTATCATCAGCGTGGGTGCAGCCTTCCTGGTTGCGAATGTTCTCTACTCCGCTCTTCTCGGTGTGCTGGGTGCTTCCTGTCTCTGGAGCATCGGGGAACTCTTCGAACAGAAACAACGTTGCGAGAAGGGATGGTTCCCTAAGAACCCGAAGTTGGAAAAGAAAGGATACTATAAGAGTTAATAGTTTAGAGTTAATAGCTTATAGCTTACTGCTTAGAGTTAATGCGATAATAAGGAGGATACCATTTAGAAAATGAAAACAGAACTGATATTAGTCGGCAAGACTGTAAACAAGCATTTCATAGCGGGCATCAAGGATTATGCAGAGCGCATTACCCACTATATGCCCTTCAATATAACTACGATTCCTGAACTCAAGAACACCAAGAGTCTCAGCGAACAGCAGCAGAAGGAACGGGAGGGTGAACTGATTCTGAAACTGATTCAGCCTTCTGACACCGTAGTGCTGATGGATGAGCACGGACAGGAGTTCCGAAGCATCGAGTTTGCCAAATGGATAGAGCGCAAGCAGGCTACTGCCAGAAGACTCGTGTTTATTATCGGAGGTCCCTACGGTTTCTCGCAGGCAGTATATGACCGCGCCAACGAGAAGATCTCCCTTTCCAAGATGACCTTCTCGCATCAGATGGTACGCCTCATCTTTACAGAGGCGCTCTATCGTGCATGTACTATTATAAAAGGTGAGCCTTATCATCACGAATAAAGGCAGAAGGGAAAAAAGGTAAAAAGGTAAAAGGGTAAAAAGAGCCTTCCCCCTTTGCACCACCGTTCCTAGCGATTCCATCGCTAGGTTCCAAGTCTTAATCTAAAAAGTAAAAAAAAATGGGGAAAGAGAAATATATAGAGATCAAGGGGGCGAGAGCCAACAACCTGAAGAATATCGACGTGAAGATACCACAGGGCAAGTTCGTTGCCATTACGGGCGTCTCCGGGTCGGGCAAGTCTTCATTGGCTTTCGATACCCTATATGCCGAAGGACAGCGCCGGTATGTGGAGTCGCTGTCTTCGTATGCCCGCCAGTTTCTGGGCAGAATGAGCAAACCGGAGTGTGATTTCATCAAGGGATTGCCTCCTGCCATCGCCATCGAGCAGAAGGTGATTTCCCGCAACCCACGTTCTACCGTGGGCACCAGCACGGAAATCTACGAATACCTGCGCCTGCTCTTCGCCCGTATCGGCAAGACCTATTCGCCTATCAGCGGACAAGAAGTGAAGCGCCATACCACCGAAGATGTACTGGCATGCACCCGACAGTTTTCCAAGGGCACCAAGTTTGTAATCCTTGCCCCTTTACATATCGTAGAAGGCAGAAGTCTGGAAAAGCAACTGGAGATGTATCTTCAGGAGGGATACGCACGCATTCTGGTGAAAGGTGAATTCATCCGCATCGACGATTTCCAGGGAGATGCCAAGCCGGAGGATATCTTCCTCGTCATCGACCGTGCTTCGGTAAGCGATGAGAAGGATGACATCAGCCGCCTCATCGATTCTGCCGAGACAGCTTTCTATGAGGGCGACGGAGCCTGCCGCCTCCTCTTCCTGCCGAGCAATATCAGCTACGATTTCTCTACCCGGTTCGAAGCCGACGGCATCACCTTCGAGGAACCAACCGACAATATGTTTGCCTTCAATTCCCCATTGGGCGCCTGCCCTACCTGCGAGGGATTCGGAAGCGTGATCGGCATCGACGAGAAGCTCGTCATCCCTAACACTTCCATGAGTCTCTACGATGGATGCGTGGTATGCTGGCGTGGAGAGAAGATGGGTATGTGGCTCAAGGAATTCATCCGACGTGCAGAGCCATACAACTTCCCTATCTTCAAGCCTTACTACGAACTCACCCAAAAGGAGAAGGACTGGCTCTGGCATGGATTGCCTTCGGACAAGAAGCGCGACCCGCACGACAGAGTGAGCATCGACGAATTCTTCAGAATGGTGAAGGAGAACCAGTACAAGATACAATACCGCGTGATGCTGAGCCGATTCCGCGGAAAGACCATCTGTCCGGATTGCCATGGCACCCGACTCAAGAAGGAAGCCAACTATGTGAAGATTGGCGGAAAGAGCATCACCGAACTGGTAGATATGTCGATTACCAATCTCAGTGCATGGTTCCAGATGCTGGAGCTGACAGAGCATGAGCGAGAAGTGGGCAAGCGACTCTTGGCAGAGATTACTAACCGCTTGCAATTCCTTCTGGATGTGGGACTTGGCTATCTCACCCTCAACCGTCTCTCCAACTCCCTTTCCGGAGGAGAGAGCCAGCGCATCAACCTGACCACCAGTCTCGGTTCTTCGCTGGTAGGCAGCGTGTATATCCTCGACGAGCCAAGTATCGGACTCCATAGCCGAGATACCGACCGACTCATCAAAGTACTGAGAGAGCTGCAGCAGCTGGGCAACACCGTGGTTGTGGTAGAGCACGACGAAGAGATTATGCGTGCCGCTGATTATCTCATCGATATCGGTCCGGAGGCAGGAAGACTGGGTGGAAGACTGGTATATGCGGGTCCGTCATCCGAATACTCATCCACCGACCCAGAGAAGCAGAAAGCCCTTCTGGAGAAATTCCCGGAGAGTCATACCATCCAGTATCTCACCCACAAGGAGGAGATTGCCGTTCCTACCAGTCATCGTGCATGGAACAGGGCCATCGAGATCAAGGGAGCCCGAATGAATAATCTCCGCGGCATCGATGTAAAGATTCCGCTCAACATCTTCACCGTCATTACCGGCGTATCCGGTTCGGGCAAGAGTTCCCTCATCAAGGGAATCCTCTACCCTGCCCTCCGTCGCCATCTAGACCTGGTGGCAGATGCACCTGGCGAATACAGTTCGCTGGAAGGCGATGTGGATGCCATCAAGCACGTGGAGTTTGTAGATCAGAACCCTATCGGCAAGAGTACCCGCAGCAACCCTGCCACCTATCTGAAGGCATACGATGCCATCCGCACCCTCTTTGCCAACCAGCCACTTGCCAAGCAGATGGGATTCACCCCACAATACTTCTCCTTCAATACCGAGGGCGGAAGATGCGAGGAATGTAAGGGAGCAGGATACGTAACCATCGAGATGCAGTTTATGGCAGACCTCACCCTTACCTGCGAGGCATGCAAGGGAAAGCGGTTCAAGCACGATATCCTGGAGGTACACTACGGAGGAAAGAATATCAATGATGTGCTGAACATGACTGTGAACGAGGCGATAGAGTTCTTCAGCGATGAAAAGTTCCAGCACCATGTGGGCGATTTCGATGCCTGCCGCATCATCGTCAGCAAGCTCAAGCCTTTGCAGGAGGTTGGATTGGGCTACATCAAGCTCGGTCAGAACTCCAGCACCCTCTCCGGCGGTGAGAACCAGCGTGTGAAACTCGCCTACTTTATCGGCAAGGAAGACCAGTCGCCTACGCTCTTCATCTTCGATGAGCCAACCACCGGTCTGCACTTCCATGATATCAAGCGACTGCTCCATGCTTTCCAGGCGCTGATCGAACGAGGCCATTCCTTGGTAGTTATCGAACATAACCTGGATGTCATCAAGTGTGCCGACCATATCATCGACCTCGGACCTGAGGGTGGCGACAAGGGCGGTAACCTCGTGATAGCCGGTACTCCTGAGGAAGTAGCCGCGTGCAAAACGAGCTTAACTGGTAAATTTCTTAAGAATTATATAAAATAATGTAAAAAAGTAGCGCTATAATAAACTTTATATGTACTTTTGCATCCAATTAGCATACAATTATCATATAATTAGTATATAATCAAGGTACATCAATAAGTAAATTTAATAAAGAAAGGATATAAAGATGAAAAGAATCATATTGGCTTTGACGATGCTCGTAGCTATGGTTGCAACAGCCTCAGCTCAGGCAGAAATCAAGTTTGAAAAGGTAGTGCACAACTTCGGTACTTTCGAAGAGACCGCTCCTGTGCAGAAGGCTACATTCACCTTCACCAATGTGGGAAACAAGCCTCTCGTCATCAACCAGGCTATCGCTAGCTGCGGTTGTACCGTGCCATCTTATACCAAGCAGCCAATCGCTCCAGGCCAGAAAGGTCAGATCAGTGTTACCTACAATGGCAAGGGTATGTTCCCTGGTCATTTCAAGAAGAGTATCACCGTTCGTACCAATGGCAATGTAGAGATGTCTCGCATCTATATTGAAGGCGTAATGAACGAGAAGAAGTAATCTTGCATTTTCAAGATTCAAGAAAGTAATTAGAAAGAATAAGATAGATATCTTGATATGATATTTTATTTTTCTGGAACAGGAAATACCAAGTGGGCGGCGTCGAAACTGGCGGCGGCTACTCGTGAAGACTTGATATCCATCGCTCCTTACATGCGGGCAGATGATTCAAGCCATAACTTAGCCGAGCCGTTTATTCTGAAAGAGAATGAACGGCTCGGATTCGTTTTCCCCGTACATGGATGGCGTGTGCCGAAACTGGTAAGGGAATTTATCTGCAAGATGAAGATTCAGAGAGAACCATCTGATGCCTCTGCCGAAAACAAGGCGAAAGCCGATGACTGTCTGAAGAATCGCCCCTTCGCCTATTGCGTCTGCACGGCAGGCGACAGCATCGGACTAACCATCGAGAATCTCAACGAGGTGATTTCCCAGAACCCATCGCTTCAGGCTCTGGGCATTACGGAAGTATCATCCTCCTACTCTCTCATCATGCCGGAATCGTACATCGGTCTGCCGTTCATGGATGTGGATCCGAAGGAGCGTGAAATCCGAAAGAAGGAAAATGCGGCACAGGAACTTGCAGTAGTCTGCGAGGAGATCTTCGACCGCAAGGAAGGCATCAACCGATTGGTCAAAGGACCTATCCCATGGTTCTTCACCAAGGTGGTGGGTGGTTTCTTCGAGAATGTACTCATCACCGACAAGCGCTTCCATGTAGAGAAAGACCGTTGCGTGAAGTGCGGCATCTGTGCCAACGTCTGTCCGGTAGGTGATATCAAGGGCGGACATGGCGAATATCCAGTCTGGCTGCACCATAAGGATTGCCTCACCTGCTTTACCTGCTATCACCATTGTCCGCATCACGCCATTGAGTTTGGAAACCAGACTCAGAAGAAGGGACAATACTATTTCAAATAATCGCCCCCTTTTCAAGTGGGCTCAGTAACTAATCCATAAAAATGATAATGATGAAAAAGATTATCCTATGCCTAACGCTCGCTTTGATGACTGCCACTACGGTGTTTGCAGCCAAGGCGAAACCAGGTATCACCCAGTTGCAACTGGTGGATGGTACCATCGTATCAGCAACGCTCCATGGAGATGAGCATTTTTCGTATTACTCGCTTCTCGACGGCACTCCGCTGAAGAAGAGTGATAACGGGAAATACGAAATCATCTCTACCGAGACGCTCAATGCCCGAAAAGCTACAGTTATCAATACTCTCAAGACTAGAGCAAACGGCATTGGCTCAATAGCCCCAGCCTATTTTCCTCATACCGGATCGCCCAAGGCGCTGGTTATCCTGGTAGATTTTCAGGATGTGAAGTTCAAGAGCAGCAATCCCGTTGCCACTTTCAACCATTACCTCAATGCCGATTTCGGCACAGCAGTACCTAGCCAGGATGCTTCGGTATTCAATCAGGAAGACGTCAACTATGGATCGGTAAAGGAGTATTTCAAGGAATGCAGCATGGGCAAATTCACCCCACAGTTCGACATCGTAGGTCCATATACCATCAGCAAGGAATCGGCATACTACGGAACGGATGACTCAAAGGGTAACGACCAGAATTTCAAGCAGATGATCAGCGAGGCTTGTGCTCAGGCTGCTGCCGACAACGTAGATTTTTCCAAGTATGACAACAATGGCGACAGGTTCGTAGATCTGGTTTATATCATCTACGCCGGCTATTCGCAGAGTATCAGCGGTAATTCCGACGACTATCTCTGGCCTAAGTCGGGTACCGACAATTTCTATAAATATAATGTGGCAGGCAACAAGATTGCGCCACAGGAGTATCTGATTTACAATGGTTGCAGAGTCTGCCGCTATGGTCTCAACAACGAGTTGAACGGTTCGCCAGATTCAAAAACCCCTTCCATCAATGGCATCGGACTCTTCTGTCACGAGTTCTCTCATACCATGGGTTTGCCTGATCATTACGATACCGAGTATAAGAATGCCGACAACCAGTCGCCAGAGTTCTGGGATTTGATGGATGCAGGCGAATATACATACGATGGTTACTGTCCTACCCCTTATTCACCATGGCAGAAGATGCTGATGGGATGGGCTACCCCTACCACGCTCGATGGTACACAAGCACAGCAACTCACCCTAGAGCCATACGACCAGGCATCAAAAGCCTATAAGATAGAGGCTGATGTGAACGAAGATAATTTCCGCATCAACGAGAATTACTCTACAGCCGCCCCAACGGTTCAGGAAAAGAAGGAGTTGATGGAAAGAGCCAAGGGAGAATTCCTTCTTCTCCAGAACATCAGAAACGAAGGCTGGTACAAGGCGCTTCCAGGATATGGCTTGCTGGTATGGCGCATCGATTACAGCGATATCAACCAGGTACATCTCACGGATAGCCCAAACAATACCACCGGTATTCCTAGAGTAACGATTGTTCCTGCAGATGGTTTGGTCATCAACCAGGCAAATATCGGCAACAACAAATATACGGCAGATCAATATTGGGAGAGCTGCCAGAACGACCCATTCCCTGCCTATAAAATAGGAAAGGATGGAAGCGACATCAACAGTCTGACTGAAGTGAAGTTCAACTGGAGCACGATGACCACCCGCCCACTCTACAACATAGCAAAGGATGAGGCTACCGGCATCGTCAGCTTCGACTACCTCAAGGATTTCAAGGCTACGGGTATCGAGAACACCCTTCTTGACAAGGATGCAACCTCCACCCCAACCGAATACTTCGACCTGGAAGGCAGGAAGATTTCCACCCCTCTCAAGGGACATCTTTACATCACCAATAAGGGAAAGAAGGTAATATACTAAGAGGAAAAACTTCCGCTATGAATAGAAAGCTACGTTCAGCGACGTTGAATGTATGTTCAACAGTGTTGAACTTAAGTTCAGCAGTGCTGAACATAGATTCAACAGTTATGAACATAGATTATCATTAAAGATAAGAACAAATGTCATTAACGATAAGAACAAATGTCATTAAGGACAAGAACAAATGATTTCAAACTACAAAATATTCATCCCGTATTTTAGAGTGTTTTAACGACTTTTCCCGTAATTTCCAATTCGCAACTATCATAGTACAAAATCCAGCCTCGGCAGAAGTAAGTAAGCGAAGCATTCTCGGAATAAAGCAAAAAAACTGCCTAAAAATTTGGAGGTTACAAATATTCAGCGTATCTTTGCAAAAGAATATTTAATTAATCATGGAGGATAGAATATGATGATATACGTAGCCAACCCACTTTACGATGCCGTCTTCAAGTATATGATGGAAGATGAGCGAATAGCCAAGACATTGCTTTCTGCACTCTTGCAGAAAACGGTGATTGCTGTAGAAATGCGTCGTCATGAATATCCCAACATTTCACGTGATGCCATCTCTATGTTTCGTGTTGACTTTGCTGCAACCGTATTGGAAGATGACGGAAGTAAGAATCTGATTCTGATAGAATTGCAGAAAACATGGCTGGAGACGGAGACCTTGCGCTTCCGTCAATACCTGGCTGTGCAGTATAACAACAAGGAGAATATGCGCAAGGAGACCAAGGGCAAGTATGCCCTGCCTACCGTGGCGGTGTATCTGCTGGGGCATAACGTGGGACAATTCACGGAACCCGTCATCTATGCCAGACATAAGATATATGACTATGAGGGAAATGAAGTACACCAGGAGGAGCCAGACCCATTTGTAGAGAGTCTGCAGCATGACAGCATCATTGTCCAGATTCCGCGGCTGAGAGGAAGGGTAAACAATAGACTGGAGAAAATACTGAGCGTATTCGACCAGTCGCAGATTTATCCGGACGACCAGCGAATGCTTGAGTTGGATGAGAACAAATATGGGGATGATGCTGAAATGACGCATATACTCCATCGTCTCCAGTCGGCAGCGGCTAATCCTGACATCAGAAACAGGATGAATGCAGAGGATGAGTTCTTTCAGGCCCTGGAAGACAGGGATACAGCCATTATGCAAATGGATGCTACAATCATGACGCAGAAAAAAGAAATCGAAGAGCAGAAGGCGGCACTTGAAGAGAAGGATGCGGCGCTTGAAGAGAAGGATGCATCCTTGCGCGCAGCTGTTTTGGCATTATCAAAGTCGGGCATGAATGCAGAAATGATAGCAAAGACTTTGAATATCGGAGAGGAGAAAATACAGGAAATATTATCCTAACTGATATTCCAAACCCATTTCAGTACTTGAATAACAGATAAGCAAAGAAATCCCCCATCCTACTTTCTCAAGCGGGATGGGGTTTTTGCTTATAGCGGTAAGTAAACCTAAAAAAGCTCGTATCAGACGATACTCTGATATTTATATTTAATTTATAGATATATGATATCTTGGGATTTTCGGATCAAAAGCCCTGCCGGCTTTCACAAGCTGGCAGGGATCATTATAAGTAAAAGATGTAAATAGATGTACCACTGTACAACCTACTTATTAAAACTATAAAATTAATCTTGCAGATTCTACACACATTAATCTGCTTTCTTATATATGAAGGAGGCATATTCACATATACCCGCAATCAATAGACTCTAATTCTTGCGATTATTTACCGCAGGCTATCTCTAGCCTACCTATTATATCTCGAACTGTCTTTTTAGAAAACGCCCCGGCGGCGACATAACTTCCGCCGAGGCGCGGCATTTTCATGCGCATTCTATGAAATGAATTTCTTCCGTTCTAGACTGTCCTCCGTTAGGCGTCCCGACGGATATGTTATCCGTCGTAAAAAAGGTTCGACCTATTAAGCCGGGGGATTTGTAATCCCCTATCCCATCGATATGCCGGCTACTGCCTGGGGGCTGGGGATTGCAAATCCCCAGAGCATAAAGAGGTTAGGACATTTTTTGACGGCGGATAACATATCCGCCGGGACGTCTAGCGGAGGATGGGCATATCCGGCGCGATGGATTCTTTATTTTAGGAACCAAGATATAACACAATTCCCACTACCAGATTGTCCTAGTTGCTGAGTATCTCCATTAGGAGAAGGCTGGTTTGCATTACCGGGTATCGTAGAACCAGAAGTTACACCTACACCTTTATAATAACTACTACCACCTCCAGCAGGTCCGGCCTGTTGAGTGCCGCCACCACCATAATATCCACCACCACCTTGAGCACCAAAGTCATACCAGCCAGAAGCAGTACTGCAAGCGACACCACCATACCCAAAGCCGGGGGTATAATTATAAGGAAGATATTGATAATTTCTAATCCCATTTGTTCCAGGCCCATCTGGACGTGCTCCACTACCATTACAACCTGACCCAGATGCATGACCGCCTTCTAAGCCTCCTCCTACTCCAGCAACAGGGCGAGGGCTGTCTTCACCAGCATCTTGTGCACCACCTCCTCCTGCAACTATGAGCACTTCACCACGATAGCTATTGAAGTAGCTTAGTTCGCCTCTATTAGTTGTAGTTATGCTTGTTGCTCCACCGCCGGCATTAAAGTCAGTATTAACATTTGGAATTTTATTATTATATCCGTTTGTATAACCACCTACACATATATAAATGCTCGTTCCTTTATTCATCGTATACATACCAGTGGCATATCCCCCCTTTCCTCCATAGAGATTGGGATTTGTGGGAGGAAAGTACATACCTTGTGCCCCCCAACATTCAAGGGTATATGTTCCATCTTCTAATGCAGTAAATGTCTCTACCTTTTGGGTACAATCGTATTTACGAGCGAGCTGGTAGAAATCAGCATCAGTTGTGATACTTTTTGTCTCAGCTGCATTTTGGGCTACATTGAAAGTGTAGGAAGTATGAGTTCCCCAAGCGGAGCGAGGGTTATCAGATCCATCAGACGCCTTGAAGGACACATTGGTGGAAGGCTTGACAATCTGGAGATAACGAAACGCTGTGATCTTGTTTGAACATGGAATATTACCCGAGAAGGCGTTAGAGGCACGAACTGACTGTTTGGTATTATCATCAGTATAATCTGTACCCTTCGTTGGCTCGGTTGTTACACGACCTGGTAAATCAGGATAATAATAAGTATAATTATTATTCTTGAATCTACGTGTCTTGGGAATATCCTTATTATCAAGATTCAGAACCGCCAATCCCATACTATGAGCCATATTGAATGTAAGCGTTGCGCCATCATTACCAATAACGCCTTCACCTACTTGGAGATCCTGACTCAGAAGAACATCTTCTTTATTCTGGTCTTTTACAGGATTCCAGTTTGTTATCTTATCCTTAAAGAACTCATCTGCATTATCTTTCGTTTCATCAACAGTAGGAGCAGTTGCATTATATGGATAGTATGCGAAATACTTGTAATTCTTCAGCTTCAAGAACTTCGTGTCGTTGTTCTCAGGCATCCATTTTCCATCTTTATCACGAGTCAGCTTCAGATTCGCCTCCTCTATTGCATTATTGGAATTCACCACATAAAGACCGATGGACTCGCCTTCTGCAAAATCAGTCTTTGGATAGGAATATTTTACCTGCTCAGTATCCTTCCATGAATCTGGGAATTTAACCTCGGTATTCTCCAAGTGATTGATGGCACTCGCTGAAAGCTTGTAGGTGACGGAGGTTCCTGGCAACCAGGTCTGATTACTCAAATCAAAGGTGAATGTCTGATCTCCTTTACCCTTTATATCTAATACGAAAGTTAACTTGGCTTCTGTACCATTCAGATCCTGAGGAATCATCATCAGGATATTCTTGTCTTTATTTGAAGTGAGCGCATAACTTTCGCCTATCTGAATATCCTTATTCTCAAGCTGGAAGGTGTAGCTACCAGTTTTCTTTGACCCATCTGCTTCTGTATCGAATGTCCAGGTTTGAGAAGGAGTCTGTGGGGCACTTTCTGTAGCTGTCAATTCGCAGGTACCTTCATTCGGAATACCGCTTAATGTGATGCTCTTGAGCTTGGAACCATCGGTGGCTCCTGTCTGAAATATATCTGTCAAATCTTTACTGATAGCGAAGTTCACGGCAGTAAGGGCATGAGAGAACTTCAGCTCTACAGCCTTATCATCTGATGATACGCTGCGTGATTCGGCATTGGTAGCTACAATAATATCGGGCTGAGAAGGAATCTCTGTTTCACCGCTTTTTGCCGTATATTTAATCTTTGTCTTTACATTTTCTGCTTCTGTAGTGACGCTCCACATATCATCAGTGGCATCATTAAAAGGAGCGTAGGCATGGAAAGAAACGAGGGCATCAAATGGCCATCTGCTATTTGTCTTGTCCTCGATTTCCCAAATATCTTCGTTGTTTTTAGAGGCTTTTTGGTTTATAAATAAGGCTGTGTTTGTACCATTATCCTTATAAATAGCAGTTACGCCAAAGCTATTATTATAATAGGTATTACCCAGGGTTGTGCCCTCCTGCATAGCGCCACGGGTTGTTGCAGCAGCCTGCTGTAAGTCTGCTGTTTCCTGCACTACCGAGTGGAGATAGAGGGGTTTTCCGAAAGGAGTTGGCACGACGATGGGACCCTTCTCGGTGGCAGCAGCTATGGCAGCACGGGAAGAGGAAGCGGGAGACATGGGTTTCCAGCTGTTGTCGAGCGTTGCATGAAACGTGATTTTATCTTTTGATAGATTGGCTTGCTGCAGTGATTCGCTTTCTGAACATGACGTAAAGGATGCGAGTACACTGAGTGCCAATAAACTGCTTTTATAAGTTTTCTTCATCATAATGGTTTCTTTTTATTCTTTTTCTTACGCCATTTTTTGGAGTTAAAGGAATTGGAGAATTCCGAAGCTCAACATCACGTGAGAGGGGAATCTCCAATTCCTTGAATTTGATTTTTTATTGTGAATGTAATGTGAGGGGATTACTTCTTCTTGGCAGGAGAATTATTCTCTTGCTTAATTGTACCTGTTGACATATCAATATCACCGACCTTAGGTGTATCCCAAGGTTTTACAGTTACCTTGAACTTGATAACATCACCGAAGATATTCTCACCCTTACCAGGGTTTCCTTCTTGACCAGGTTTTACAATAGGATTCTTAGGATCCTCTTCTGGATCAACTGGATCGACCTTACCACAACCTGTTGACATATCGAGAGTGTAGATATATTTATTACCAATTTCCCACTTATTATTTGGAACTGCTACAGCAACCCATCCGTAGGAATTCTCACCCTGAGCACCTGCCGGATACATATAGCCAGTACCCTTTACTGCCTTAACGTTAAGCAACAATGAGATATAAGTACCCTCATTATAAGGAGCCTGTTCTGTAACCTTGTTACCATCCCATGGAGTAAAACCCTGTGGAATAATCATTGCACCACCATCAGCACCTGTTAAAACAGCCTCTTTTACACCATCATTTTTACCATCGAGCACAATTGGCTGAGGGAAAGTATATGAATAGGTTACCTTGTCTCCTGCACTCAAATCCCAATTAGCTTTATTATCTGTTGTGGTATATGTAAGAGTTCCCTTACCCTTTGCAACATTTACAATACGAATACCCTTGATACGATAAACAATATGTTCGTTATCACTCTTAACCTGAATCTTAATCTGTGAAAGGATATGATTCAATGTCAAAGCAACACCATTTGTATTATGATTAGCTGAAGTTGCATCAACAGCACCAATAATCAAATCCTTCTGATCAGTAATTGTTGTAGCAGGTGCCAAATCTGCACATGTCACCTGGTCCTTTGTAATAGTAGGAGTAACCGGCCAAGTTGTCTTTTCTGGTGAAATGGCAACAAACTTATATGTTCTTCCTTCCTGCCAGTACTGTGGAGATTCTGGAATGAAAGTGGATGTACCTGTACCAGTCTCTTTCGTAAACTTCTGATCGTCGAAATAACTCTTACCATTGCTCTGATAGAAAGCACTAACCCACATCTCCTGAAGATTGTCGCTAGTCAACTCTGCACCACGGCTGTTCAATCCTACTGTAGTACGGAAGGTGATGGTAGAGCTCTTCGCAACATCTGTGGTCTCCTCTGAAGAGCAAGAAGAGAGGGCGATGGCAGCGGCTGCCATCATGTAAAACGCTTTTTTCATAATTGATACTTTTTAAAAATTAATACTATGTTTTTTATATCTTATTAACCTGTTGGCGGAATTAAAAAACCGCCTGAAAATTAGTATATTTTTATGGA
>ERZ1026878.421-NODE-421-length-33431-cov-85.189268_pt1 | contig 33431 bp, 25 predicted proteins | sample MGYA00380169_ERZ1026878 | MGnify/ENA primary metagenome ERZ1026878 (study PRJEB33269, sample SAMEA4719805) | human gut metagenome | biome: human-associated habitat; feature: organic feature; material: feces | place: Cameroon | collected 2013-10 ...
GAGTCTTCGAGTCTATGGCAATGGCTTTCACGCCATGTTCCTGATACAGTTTTGTAATTTTCTGAGCATGACTGATATTAATAGCATACACGATGCCCTTTCTGTCCTTACCAAATTCTTCCAAGCTCCGATAGAGCCTTTCGATGCTCGGCTTCTTATTCAGCAACATATCCATTTCCTTGTTCTGGTAGTCACCATCTGCACCTCGCTTCTGCAAGGAGTCAATGAGCCGTTGCGTCACACCATCCGACTTGATGCTCACGAAATCGTATGTCGCCAATCTTCCCTTGCTGATAAACTCAGGAACACCCCACGACTGCACCAACACATCAAACAGGTCTGTGAAACCCTTACCGTTCAATCGGCAAGGTGTAGCCGTCAGTCCCAGAAACTTAGCCTTCGGGAATCTCTCCCACATCTCCTTATAGGTCTTGGCAAGCGCATGGTGCGCCTCGTCAATCACTATCATTCCTGGCTCTTCCTCTATCTCGTCATAGTGTCTCATCAGCCACTGGATGGACATCGCCTTGACGGATGACAACAGAGAAGAGGTAGCTGAGGAATAAGAATGAAACTTCCTTGCGGTTTCATCAATCTGGGATACCAGCTCCCTTCTATGGGCAACAATCCATACTTTCGCCTTAGAATTAGCTCTCACGAAAGAGTCTATGACTGCTGTAAGCAGATAGGTCTTACCTGTTCCCGTAGGCATCTGTGCCATCACGGAACGGTGAAGGCACAAAGCCTTCTCTATCCGTGATTTCATATCCTCTTGGTAATCAAAAAGTTCTATTTTCTTCATTCTAAAGAAATTATTTCTTCAATAATTAGTCTTCAAAAATCAACACTTAACATTCAATACTTAACATGACTATAGGATGCTTCCCAAATAACTCTTGAAATAATATTTGTCGGGATAATCCGCAATAAGCTGTCTAATACCGTCTTTGATAATCTTATCCACGGCAGCAGACTTTCTCATTACGTGCTCTATTTCTCCCAATAGCCAGTTGAACTCCTTTGACTTTTCCTTGAGCAGAGCCAATCTCTTGATGTCCTTGAAAAGGATCTCGCCCACAAAGGCATGGTCTTGCTTGGGTACATATTTGATATATTTAGGATAAATCTCCCATAGGTTCCAATCCTTATGCACAAACATATCCTTGAGCAGATCAAACCTTTTCTCTTTGATGAGAATCTGGGCTTCCGCATCCTCATAGTCATGCTCCCAATCGGGCATTTTCCACAGTTCATCAAAGAAGGCAGGCCAATCATTTTTGTCTATTACCTCTTTCAGAGCCTCGTAATATTTGATTCGATAGCCACTGACGACAAAGCGTTTCTTGCACTCTTCTATCAGCCATTCCTTATCACCAGACAGTTTCAATGCCTTCACCACTTTGTCCTCCCATTTCTTGGAGTAGGATTGAAAGTCATCCTTGTCATCGTCTATCACCTCTACTGCCTTCCTATACTCACCCCATTCAATGAGACTGTCGATATAATGGTCACGGATATTCTCGTCATCCCGTTTCTCCCACATCAGCTTCTCTGCCTTCTCACGCTTACCATGTGCTGCCCAGTAATCCGCCTTTTGAATGTAATAGCGATAGTGGAAGTATTTCTCTTTCTTGTTTTTCAACCGCTTGCTGATATGAGCCAGATACGCCTTTTCATCATCACCGCAAAGCAACGGCATCGCTTCATCCACAAACCACTCAAAGCGCATGAAATAGTTGTCACCAATTTCCTCACACTGTTCAGCTATTTCTCCAAGCATACCCAAACGGGAATCCTCCTCTATCTCATTACTCTTGATCAGCAACTCCCTCACCATGTCTGCCGACTGGGTGACAATGTCCTGCAAAACCTTGTTTTCTTCTGCCCAAACATCATACCTAGCAGGAGTGTAAGCCAGATGGTCGTGCTTGAACTCTCTGCAAGTGATGGTCATCACATATCCAGCAATCAAGGCTGCATCAATCAGATTTCCTTTCTTCTTCATGCTCTTGGCTTTTCTCATCATTGCAGCCAGGCCTTGCTCTATCTTTCTCCAGTCCAATTGGGGGTAACCGAATCGCTTGCCCAATACACCAGCATGGGCAAAGCAAGCCTCCACCTGCTCCTTATAATTACCGCGCTCTGGTTTCCAATATTTTTCCAACAAAGCGGTAGCAAAGTCCTCATGCGTGGCTGCATACTGCCACACAAAGGCTTTCATCTCTTTGCCCGATATTTTAGAGAGTACTTTATCTATCTTGTCTATTTGAGTGTTTGTGTTCATATGTTTTTGCTAATATCTATCTTGATTACGTTCATATTTTCAAATTTAAATTAAATATTGTTATATTTTCGCCGTATCGGTTGACTATTTCAATTAATCTCATTATCTTTGTCAACCAAAAGATTAAAAGATTAATTATGAAACTGAAAGATATATTTTCTAAGCGACTGCGCAACGCACGTCTGATGCGAGGCTTGTCCATGCAACAACTCTGTGTGATGATGAATGATATTGTCACCAAACAATCCGTGTCCAAATACGAACGAGGCGAGAGTATGCCAGACAGTACCATTCTCATCGCATTATGCAAAGCCCTGAACATTTCCCCCGACTATCTGTTTCGTGAAAATCGTTCAGCTCTCAATAATGTTCATTACCGCAAACTAACTCGCCTGAGTGCTAAGGAAGAGAAATCCATCAATCTCATGGTGGAAGATACCATTGAACGCATCAATGAAATAGAAGACATTTGTGGCATCGAAAGGCATTTTGACGCTTCCTCCTTTACTTGCCAAGTTAAGTCTTTAAATGATGTTTTTTGCGCAGCAACTAAGCTACGCACCGATTGGAATATTGGCAATGCCGCCATTACAAACGTCATCAACATATTAGAGACCAATGGTATCATTGTGGTAGAAGTAGAAGCTTCTGACGCTTTCTCTGGTCTCAATGGCACATTGGAAAATGGAACTCCTGTCATTGTCATTAACAAACAGATGAGCCCCGAACGTAAACGTTTCACTGCGCTCCATGAATTAGGCCATGCATTGCTTCATTTTCCAGAAGATATGGATGAAAAGGTGGAAGAACAATACTGCAATATATTTGCCAATGATGTGTTGATGCCAAGACAAACTTTCCTTCAGTCTATTGGCGAAAAACGCCACGACATAGCTTTAGTTGAGTTGAAAAACCTTCAATCAGAATTTGGAATATCCGTTGATGCCTTGATGTATAAGGCGAGATATCTTGATGTCATATCAGAAAATCGCTATACAACCTATTGGAAGAAGAAAAATTTCGATTCCAATTTCAAATCACAGGTCGAGAAGAGCATCATTGATGACGAGCACAGCACCAGATTCGAGAACCTTATCTATCGAGCCCTGTCAAGTGGCTTGATTACAGAATCCAAGGCTGCCGTCTTACTCAACAAAACGACAGAGGAAGTATTAAATAATTTCGTTCTTGCCTAATGGAAATAGTAATCAGCGATACCAATATATTCATAGACTTATGGAATATTGGACTTTTGGAACAATTCTGTGAGCTTCCTTTGTCTATCCACACCACCGACTTTATTATCGGCGAGCTAAAGACACAAGGTGTTAAAGATGCGATTGCTCAACTACACAAAAAAGGAAAAATCACAATCAAAACTTTCAAAAGCAATGAGTATGCAGAGATTATGTCACTTCAAGACAAGAATCTCTCTTTCCAAGACTGCACCGTTTTGTATTACGCATTAAATGGTGATTATAAACTCTTGACTGGCGACCGCAACCTTCGAGTGATAGCAGAACGGCATGGGCTTCAAGTTTCGGGAATAATCTATGTGATAGACGAGCTTCTTCACCATGATATCCTATCGAAAGAAGAATATATAACCAAGCTTAAAGCCTTGCTGGAGTCCAACCAACGCCTTCCGACCAAGGAGATTATGAAACGAATCGAGAATTCTTTTTGAGAATGCCAAGACAACTGCTCTAGGAAGTAAACTCATAAGCATAGCCCATTGATTGGGCTATGCTGATAACCATATTCTAAAACACTCCCTCTTTTACCCGTACACAGATTACTCACGGCAGAGGCAAACGCCACGTTCATCAACAGATTGCCGTGCAGCAGGTCATCGAACTTCTCTCCATAGATGCGCATGGAGATATACCATTCCTTGGGATTACCCTCAAAGCCGATTGTTGAGATATGGATGTCCTCAGCCGTATCGGTATGTTGACCATACAGACTGCTGATGACAGGATATTTCTTCCGGAAAATCCAAAGGCACACTGGTTGTGAACACTGGTGAAATTATAGGTGCTTCTCTCATTGTATCTGTTTCATTATTGGTGTAGTTGATAATTTATAGGAGTGATTTCTCCATGTCGTTTGGTTCACGAATCACTGCCATCGGCTCACCTTCAAATGGTGTCTCTGGCATCAAGTCCATCAACTTCTTCTTCATGCCCCGATGATTGGGGTATTGTCCTGCTGTCTCTTTGATATAGCGGCATACCTCCTGCCGTTTCTCTTCGTGGTTCCATATCTTGACAACTTCCACCAGGGCTTGATAGCTGTCGAATATCAGTTTCCCGATACGTCTTTTGTATTCGCCAACCAAATCTTGTATGTCATCACGGTTGATGAGCAATGGTATATGCTTGCACAGTGTCATAGCGATGGCATACGCTGCATCGGGTCTGTTCTTCTCCAATATCTGTGGAATGGATTTCTTATGCCATCGTTCCAGCAGTCGCAGTAGAGCCGTGAAATCATCATTGTCCCTTGGCTCAAAGCTTACTTCCTGCATCAGATATTTGGAGTATTCCTCTTCATAGTCCACGCTTAGCCCTTTGGGTATATTGTTGATTCTCGGTCGCTCCATCTTGGCGCGATACCGTTGCTTCTCCATAGACCATTTTCTCATCACGTCCCATTTGATGCGAGCCAGCTTCTCGTAGTTCACCATTGTCTCAATCTCCCTGAACTCAGGGGTATTCATCACCTCTGCCTTCAGATGCTTCTTGATAACTTTTTCCAGATAGCGTTGCCATGCCTCCTTGTTCTCTTCGGTAACGAATGGCGGACATTGCTCACCATAGAAGGCGTGCCACGTGAATGGCTCGAAGTCGAGGTGCCAGAGGAATGATTTGTGTTGGGGTGTATTGTTTATTTCCATAATATGTTTATGACAATTAATCTTGATAATATGTAAAAAAAGGATTCTTATATTTAAAAATATAGAAACTACATTATACATTTAAGTTTTGAGATCTTACATTGAAATGGAGATAAACCACAACAAAATATCTAATCATACAGAAAACATTTCATCTCCTCAGAAACTTCCACATTACCTTTCACGTTGAAATAAAGCCCCTGAATTATCTTTTTCACATACTCTATATTTTCCAAATTAGCAACCCTTGAGAACAAGGATTCTGCGGCAACAAGAGAGATACCAAATTTTTCTGGATTTTCATTTATCAAAAACTTAGCATAGTTCAACACAAAATTCTTCAAGAAATGCTGTGCAGAAGGGAATTTTCCTATAGAATTTAATATCACAGATTCTGACCACAACAAGTATAATTGCTTAGAGAATTCCACACGTTTGAAATGATAAGTATTTATCACCGATTTTCGTATTATATCCTTCACGCCATTATAATCAGGAGTTGGCGAAAGCATCTGATCTATCATATATTCTTCATCAGAAGAATCATCCATCAAACTCAAACATCTTTCCGTCATACCAAACAACCAGTCCTCGTCAAAGCTACATCCAGCCATCAAACATTTGGCTCTATATGCTACAATAAAAAGTAGGCTTCCATCAAGCACTAGTCGCTCATTTTCTTTTTTATGTTCTATATCCTGACCATAAGAAGCACTTAATACAGTAGCAATGATATACTCCACAATATCCTTTCTTCCTTTCGCTAAACATAATGGGACTGCTTGAACCATTACTGAGAGCAGGTGTGCATATGCAGCAGCATCCTCGCGAAGGAAATCCATCATGTGTTCAAGAATAATCAAAGCTTCATCTTCGCCAACATATCTTTCAGCCAACTCGTAGAGCAATTCTTCCTTCGTAAAATTGCGTTCTGGCTTGAATTCCTTTTCTATAGATTTTATTTGTTTGGTGAACAAGCTATAATCTGGGAGTGCAAATTTCTCATTTACAGTTTTATTTAAACTAAGTGCATGAATATACAGCACTAATATGACATATCTTATCGACAAATTGATATAATTAGAATCTTTATTATTGCGAACAGTCCACAGATAATGTTCTATTTTCAGCAATAACTTAATTGATTCCTTATACTGTCCGTTCTCCCACATTGCATAAGACAATGCACCTAAGGCAGCATTCTGTTCCCACAGAGAAAATATCTTTCCAAAATCAGGATGGTTAACCAAATCTGTGATTAAAGTAATTGCACCTACCTTGTCACCTTTGTCTCCTATTATTTGTGCAAAAGTACATCTAGCATTAAGAGCAACCATACAAGCTTTCTCTATATGTTTACCATTTGCAGCTTTCTCCAGATATGAATAAGCCTCTTCAGGCAAGCAATGGTTGCATAGACCTAAACCAAAGCTATAATTCAATAGAATTTCCCCCAATCCCGATGCCAAATATTCAGAAACATCATTCATCACTTTTCTAGCTTCCGCTTCTCTACCTATCTCCCAATAAAAATCTATGAGTTTTGCTGCGCACACTACAGAATAAATATCAGCCTTACATTCCATAGTGTGGTTTAATATATCCCTTAGAATTTTTTCCCTATTACATACTTCTGTTTTATCGTAAATTTTGTTGATTACTACTAAAGCTCCCTCTGAAAATATATCATCTTCTGGATAGTTTATTTTTTCATATAAAGAAAGCCAACTATATAATTCTTTACAAGTTTCCACTTTGTCTAAAGAAACCAAAGCCATATTTCTTGCGTCCAATATAGACTTGCAATCAGGTGAGTCCAGCCACTTTTGCTGAAACAGAATGGCCTTTTCATTCTTACCATTTAGTAGACAATAGGCTGCTAAAGCTTGAATAGAAGTGCTACGAAACTCTTTATCTATGTTATCCATTTCGACCAACTCAGAAGTCTCATTGAGGATATTGTCAACATCTTGCTTTTTTAGGTCTTTCAGAACATTTAGTTGGATAATTCTTATCGACAACTTCATTTGAACGCTCATAAGCTTCGGAAGATTCACACCTATCCATATTGCCTTCAACAAAGAGATATCATCTGCATCTGATATGTTTAAATCTCTCAGCTTCATTAGCATCGAGACGTAGAATCCACCGGCCTGTTCTATGTCTCCCGCTTGAATGAAACAATTCAGAACTGTTAACACATCAAAAATTGAGAGCTGTTGCTTCTGTAATAATCTATCTGCCTCTCTGCCGTAACAGTCCTTAATTTCCTGAGGAAGCAAGTCTGGTTTTATCGTCTTTCGTAATAACCCCGATAAATGGTATTTTCCATTTCTTTCAAATACCCATGTACCAAGTAACTTATCGAGCAAGAAGCGGGGATTGCGTAAACATGGGTTAATACTAGCCAATACAGCGCACTCTTTTTCGGAGAAATCGCCACTGACTACCATTAACCTATTCAATAAATTATAAGCATTATCATCTTTTATAGTATTGCTTAGCAGTATCTTCACCTTTTTTTTCAAAGAATCTCTATGTGAAAAAGTAAAGAGCTCTTTCACCTCCTCGCCTGTCATTTTCCATTTTTTAGTTTCTAAAAAGGAACAAAGGGCATTTGTTAGAAAAGGCTGTCCCTGACATAATCCCCATACAACATTGACAAGTGAACTATCGCATTCTTGAGGCATCATATTCATTACTTCCTCGAGAGACAATGGCGGCAATTCCTTTTCTTCTAGATGCAACGTATCATCGAAGATATAATCAGAGATTTTATCATAACAATTGATAACAAAGAGACGGTCTTCATTAGCAAGACGAGATATTAAATCAGAAAAAGCCTCATATTGCTCACTATCATATAGTACCCCATCCAGAATAAACAGATATTTATTACTACTATCATATGAATTGATGATATACTCCAGATTCAATTCATTACTATATGCTAGATCAATCTCTATTATCTGATAATTATTCTTAAGTCGTCTTGCCAATAAACGAGAAGCTACTGTTTTTCCTTCCTTTACTCCAGCATACAGTATCAGTGCCTTATTTGTTTTTAACAATGTCTCTAATTCATCTATCAGTGAATGACGGTCAGAGCATAGACGAGGAAGCGATATTGGGGTTTTATCTATATAAGGAATTATCTTACATGCAGAAAAGCCTTTCTCACCCATGATTTTTTTTGTTATTTTAAGTATGGATTCTGTGGCTTTTTGTATATCTGAAGCCTTTTCCTGAAGAGTCTGTATATTTGCGTATAAGGTACTACTTTGCTGTTGTATCACTGTAAGAATAGTCTTATTGATAAAGGGGATAGCTTTCTCACAATTCTCCAGTTCATTTTTGAACGCAACATATAATTTCTCTTCTACATACGCCTTCACTTGTACAGGTTCTAGTGACCGAATCTCCTGTAGTACAACATCACGGCAGTCATCAAAAAGTTCATCAACATTATCCTTTATGATCTTGGGAGAACTCCCCTTTACCTTCACTACTGCTGCAATAAAGGCTTCCTTCATAATGAGATTAAACTTTCCTTCATCTGAATCCTTGTCCATTTTTGACCAATCATTCATAGAAGAATCCATCCTGCTGGCAATGATACTTTGAAGAATGGGTAACACATATGTTGTCAATGCTGATATCATAATTTATTATTTTTAAAAGTCTACTATTCTATTTAGATTCACGCATTTACAAATAGTTTTTCCTCAAATATAGCTGATTGTACTAAGAGCAATACTAGCATGAAACTAATACAACACTATAAAAATGACCATTGAAAAATGCTATAAACACGCAGGAAATCCTACAAAATTGCTATTTAAATCAACTGCACCAGTCTGTAGCAGAAACTCCAATCACGGCATAATATAAGCGGAATAAGGAAGGCTACTACCATACTGCTAGTAGAATCATTATATCACTATCACACCTTCCACAATCGTCAAAATGAGCAGGGAGGGAGTAAACATAGTCTTTGTGAAATACAAAATCCTTCAAGCCGGAAAATACATATGTCAAAACACCTAACATGATGCACCAGAAACCAAGTACGACATATTGAAGATATTTAACATTCTGTCACTGTATCATTTTTAAATTCCATTTGCTTATTTATTTGCTCCTTTTACAAGTTCAAAATCGCATACATTTCCCTTGTCATCTATTACCATGAATGCCGAAAATAGTGCAAAAATAATATTCTTCTTCATATTATTCTCTTATTTTTTTCTTTGCCATATTCCATGCGTGCCTGTTTCAGTATATTTTGGCAGAATTTGGTTAGAGGCATTTTGGATATATCTTCTATGTCCATAAAAAAACAACCATTGATTCAATAAATTTTCACTTTCGACATCAGACATACACGTGAGCATGTTGCGATAATAAGTCTCAGAACACCCCAACAGACACTCGAATAACACATTATATCCCCCAATTAATCGAGTTAAATTCCTGAAGCATTTTCTCTCCACAGGCGGGCTCAACAGATTTTATAAACATGATTCTACCCAAAAGCCAATATCTATACATGCCCTGATCAGGGTGTCTATAAGCTAAATGACTAGCTACACCAAACTTTTTGCAACAATACAGTTCCTTCCAGACATCCTTGCGATACTTTTTCGGAACATGCACTCCATCAGTAATAGTCAATCCGGTAACCATCTGCCTATCACATGAGAAACTTATTTTCGTTTTCTTCTTGTTTGGACGAAAATGATGAGCATAAACTATTTGATAGATATCACGCATACTTGGCATAATACTATCTGAATTACCAGAAAGGGTTATATCATCAGCATATCTGGTATAAAAACATTTACACTTACTGGCAAGTTCTACGAAAGCATCATCCATTGACCGCACAATCAAATTGGAAAGCATCGGACTCGTCGGTGCACCTTGAGGAAGCCTAAATTGGTATGTGCAGATTTTAGTAAGAACATCTACCACCTCTTTCTCATAGCCCAATTTAGAAAAATACTCCCATACCAAATCATATTTTATCGAATCAAAGAAATTCTGTATATCAACATTTATCAGCCATTTACTTCTGGCATGCCTCCTAGCATTTGTGACAATATTTCTAATGTCATCTTTGTCCTTAGGCATAAAACCTTCAGCATAAGGAGAAACGGAAGACAAGTCTTTAAGAAGTATATTCTCGTAAACCCACCTCTGTACCATCTTCAAGTCTGAATAAGGAGCACTTATCATTCTAACGCCACCAGTTTTCTTCCTTATACTATAATTCTTATAACAACCAAGATTCAATAAAAACATTTCCATTCTCTCCTTCTTGATATCAGGAAAGAATGAGAAAAAATGACACTTGTCAAAAATAACAGGAACATTATGGCTATGCAAGATACCTGCATAGGCCAAACATTCCGATATATATAGCTGTGAATGCCCTTCTATCTCAGCTTGTTCAGAAAAAAGAGACTCCCAAGTTTGTTCCATAAAACTATTACGTTAGTTGCTCACGTGAGTGAGCATATCGAACAAGTGTTCGATATACTAAGTATAATGATATTTAAAATCTAGCATGCCCAAGAGACATACGAATATGTTAATTCCATATTCAGCTAATAATTTTACTTCACGCCCCTGAAAGTCTCCGGTATGTAAATATTATCTTTTTCATCCAAAGTAGGGCTAAATTCTTGTCTTCCTTCATCTCTCAATATTTTATATCTTTTCATAGCATCTTTATATTCGGTCAACGCCAATGAAGTAGGATTGTGCTTATTGTCCCAGATTCCCTTATCCATCCCTTCTTGCCATAGACGCTCCATTTCCACAAAAGAAATTCCCATGGCATTGTAAATGAAAACTTCGCTTTTTCGCCTGATCAAACATATTAAGATAAAGACAAGATTGAAATTACTCTTTGTAAACAAGAACCCGAAATCTACAGATTCACTTCCACCAACAAAGATTTTCTTCAGGCACGACAACCATCTGTAAACAGAATTCCTGTCAGTATAAGCCCGTTCTATTTTCAGGAGATTATTTCGAGGCACCAAAGGATTCCAGTTTCTACCTTGATATTGGTTATCAGACCATAATACAGGAATCGTATTGTTTGGCGCCGAATGCTGCATCAATACCAGACTTTGAGTGTTTTCAAAACCTAGAGGCCAACCTTTATATAATTGTTCTCCATACTTATAGCACATTTCACGTACCGTTTTAGTCTTAAAATAACTCCCAAATACCTTTTTATGAGGATCAAAACCTTTATAATGAGAGTCTCCTAAGATAACAGCCCCAGATATATCTTTAGTAATCTTAGAATAGCCATTATCCATCACTATTGCAGCAACAACATAAAGCCTTCCAGAACAAGCATCACTCAACACCTCTGGTCTCACATTTTTTTTATCAAGGGATGATAAAGCTGTTACTACTGATCCACCACTACCTATAAAATCATCCACATAAACAACAACATCATTCAGAGTTTCCCATGCCACAGAGTTTCTATAAGAAATAAAAGCTTCTACACTTGAATGAAAATTTATACTCTGTAGATCATTTCTTTTCAGCAAGCCATGAATCCAGTATGAAATGGCAGCGCCACTTTTCCCAGGTTTACCAAGAGGAACAATATGTTTTCTTCTATCTTTAGGCAGCTTCACAATCTGGTCATAAAGACGCCCCTTTACATCATCATCACGCAAGAAGACCACATGCTCCAACAATTGAACTGCTAATTCGACATCTTCATCATCAAAATTAAATAGCCATCTAATAACATCGTATGGTGATATCTGATTATAAAAACGGACAGAAACTATATCCTCTATCCTTTTTTCAATTTCTTTGGAAAGTGTTTGCATAAGCCCCCTCAGTTATAAGATACGCAGTTTGACAACATTATTTCAACATGAGAACACTGTTGTTCACTGTGTGAAGTCAGTGCTATTCATGAATAAATACACTTGAGCCTAAAGGATGATTTGAGGAACATATAAAGTCTCATCCCTATAATCCGTTATTTGACGTAATCTCTCTTCGAAAGAATAACCAATTCCAACAATAGTCTTCTGTTGTATGATATATGGCTGGTAATATTTCTTGTCTTTGATTTGATCCAAAGCGTCATTAGACAAATCTTTGTCGTTCGGTGAATACTTGAACTCCATGATATAAATAGCCTTTGAACAATCTATAACCATATCTATTCTACCATCTGAAGTAGCCACCTCAGATAAAGGACGCATCCCAATCAACGTTAAAGCAACATGAAAGAAAGAATGAAAATATCCCTCATTGAATTTTTCTTTATAAATGAGATAAGGAATGCTCTTTATAATACTGTTAAGCAGAGTAACGAATTCTTTGATATTGCCATTATACAAGCTTTTCTTAACTTGTTGATATGGAATTGGAACATTCTCGTCATACAATATAATGTCCAGGCATCGATTTGACATCTCAATAATCTCATTAACCATTGTAGCAATATCAACAACGATCAGGTCTGTATGCCCTTCTTGAAGTTTTTCTCAACAAGATAATAGTTATCGTGAATAAATTGAGTAAAATTCTGAAGGAACGTAGAGAATTCATTGATAGAAGAAAATTTTGAAGGAATCAGATGCTGTCCTTTATCTATCCTCAAATACTCTTTAAGATGCTCCATAATGGAATCATTGTAATCATATAGGTGTTCACCTTGATTCAAATTAATGAAATTTGTTCTCCAATCAAGACTAATTGCGTCATAGTTTAAAGACCATTTTTGCCATCGTGCATCAATCCATTCGCTGACGAATTCTGATAATTCTCTTTCTAATTTCGTTATTTGCATTTTGCCAACCTCTTAAAAAGCTAAAAACGGGCTACTAAGTACCATCTCCAAAAAGAAGCTAAATAAAAAGGAGAGAGGGAGCCGTTCGACCATATATCAGTTATTTCTTCTATGTATTATTCATACTTCTTAATACCTTCTCGGCCACTACTTTACCAACTCATCCAGAAAATGAGTTAGTCCTTCACCAGGATTATCATAGTCGGAAACAATAGGCTTTACGCCTCTAGATTCCAATATTTTCTCTTCCACCTCATTAGGTTTGGTCAGGAAGATGTATGAAGCTGGGCGAATATCCTTATATTTCTCCCAAATCTTCGAAAGCTTGTATAACAGGAAGCGCATATTGATGTCTTCCAAACTATATCCAATATAAAGAATGGTTTTACCCAGCATATCAGACCTGAGTTTGATATCCAAAGGAGAATTAAACTCCAAACGTTCAAAATAGCTACTTTCTGTGAGCACTATAGAACTGTCATCAGAAAAATCACCATGAAACTTGACAATCTGGGTCACGTCCTCCTTTATATCAATAAAGTCCTTTACACCAACGATTTTGCAATATTCCTTCCCATAATGCTTGAAGGCTCTTTCTATCCAACTATCATAATTGGTAGTATAGATAATCGGGAAGTTCAAATCAACAATATTTTTATAAATAGACGTAGCATCCAACTTAGCTTCATCAATATTGTGCCATTTCTGGTCCATGTAACTTCTCAGATCGCCAATAGTCTTCCGCTTGAGATAGTAGAATTCAACCAAAGACTGATAATTGGATAGAGTCTTGAATATTTCCGGATCATAACCAATAAGATTGGCCACCTCATCTATCAACTCAGAAAAAGTAGGAAGTCCCAAGTTTTTGGAGACTCCGGCACCCACAAAAAGAATAACATCTTTTCGCCTGATGGCCTCTTTAAGTTCTTCTATATACTTCATATGGCTATTGTTTCAAAAAATCAGCAAATTTCATTAATGCGGTCTTTCTCATACTGATGTTGTTTTTGAGAGCGCCCATCTCAGCAAAAGTCTGATTGTAACCATCGGGAACAAATATGCAATCCCATTGAAATTTACGATCTCCTTTGGGGACTGAAATGATACTCCCTTCTACCTCTCCATCAAAAATATGAGTATTCTTACCATCAATATAACAAATGGTCGTAATAGCCTTGGCCTCGGATTCTCCGACATCAGCCCCAAAGAGTTCTGCAAACCTATCCGCTTGCAGTTTATCCCAAAACACTTGTGTCAAACCTCCAGGCAGTTGATTAATCTTATCAATAAACAGACCGGTATGTTCAACAAACAACGGGCGTCCTATAATTTTAAATGCCTTTAATGCCTTCTCTTGAACCAAGTGGGTGACGTTATCCGTTTGAAGTTCTTCAATTTTTCTTGCTATCGGAATAACATCAACATCCAAAGTTTTCAATATCTCTGAAACTTCTTTGGTCTTACATGCATTATTAGACAAAAAACGAATTTGCTTCATTGCTTTACCTTATTTTAAAAGAACAGAATACTATCATTTGTCAAACCTCATTTCAAATCCCATTTCACGGATTCTATCCAACCAGTCATAAATCCTTCTTGGAGAATTGCCGTCCTTCTCTATTAACGACTTCTTTTCCAAAGCAGCGGCCATTACAGAGAATTCACGTTCTAAAGATGTAGAGAAAACACCTTTATCATCTGTATTGATAGAAACAGTTATAGAATGCGGTGCAATACCCTCATGCTCCAATCCGTAATTGAAGAAATATAAGATAGGATGCTCATCATATCTCTCAAAATCACCAATCCTATAATTTGATGTAGGATTCGTTTCTATAGAGATATGCTTCGTTTCCACCTCATCCAGTAACTTAGCCTGCAACTGTTTGATAACATAAATATAATCTTCATCCAGTTTAATCTGATCACACTTGCATCCTTCCTGATATACAGCATCATTGTAGTGATAGAAATAATATAAGTAACGAGCCTTTATATTTTTCCTTGCTTTGCATATAGCCTCCGATTCGTTCATCGCATAAATACCCCAAAAACTATTGAGATTGTTTTCAATTTCGTTTTGAGGATTCTTGTAGCATTCCGGATTATCACCTCTCAACAACCAGGCATTATAGTAATCTTCTATGCTTGGGGTTAACACATGATCGCCATCCATAATCTTGCATTTTCCATATACATCATCAAAGTATTTGGAATACAAAGACTTTAGCTTAACAGCAATACTATTGAATCCATCACAGCAAGAGCCTTCAAAGTAAAGCCATACGATATTGTCAAGCAAGGTTTGTTTTGACATCGATATATAATAACATCGCTTACGATAATACTTTTCTACATCTGTACCCAAAACCAAAGCGTGCCCCAATCTATCTCTATTCTCCAGATTCAAGAATAAGATACATTCGCGCACGGCTCGCAAACCATCAACGATATCCAGAAAGTCTTCACCCACATGAAAAGTAAACCCCAATTCCTTATCCTTACGGTTGTATGCAGAAGTTGGAACATAATATTTCAAATAACGATATACCTGTCCAAACACTTCAGGACGGCATTTTATCTCAGAACTGGCAGCATCAATACCCACAACCCGACATTCCTTATCTAATTCTGAACACATTTTCTGCCAGTTTTTCAGAGCCATAGCTTGCTTCTTGATTTTATTCCTCAAACCATAATGCCGATAATATAGCGAAGAATCCCTATGAAATAGGATTGCTTTTTGTTTTTCTTCATCATCCCTCTTTATAAAATGCAGTATAATGGAATATCTTTTAGCCAATTCATCTGCATTATGGGATGCCAGAACACCATTCCTTAAAGATTTATCAATTCCTTCTAACGCCTTCTGCAGTCCTTCCTTACTCTCCTTGGGGGAGATACGAGCCTCCAGAAACTTTTGAGAATCAGACAGAGAACTGCCAATTGCCACTTGTGCTACAATCCTGCCATATGCCGAGTTTTCCTTTAGAAAAAGGACTTTTCTACCTTGATAATCAGCGAAGTTGGCAAAGCCAACAGAATCATTCAACTGTACAATTTCATTCCTAAATTCACTTTTAATCAGCAGATATATGTAGAAAAGCGTTGCCACGCCAGAATCAGCAGTACCTTCAACGATTCTCTTAAACATCCTGTACATCAAGAAACGCTCGCCAGCCAAAACGGAGTAAATATACTCACTCTCTCCAGCAGAAGACAACATGATGTCAGTAGAAATGGCGTAATCCAAGATATTCTTCTGCGTATTACCTTGCGTACCAAAACGATAACCTTTCATCATTCTAGCCACATTGACCCGATTGGAGAGTTCCAGCAACTTGCTGTTCATCAGTAAATCCTCATCTATGCCTAGCATGCCTATCGTAGAACGATAATAGCTCTCAACAAAAGCATCATCTACATCAGGATTCAGATACCAAAACAGCAAGAGTCTGATAGAAGCTGCCTTCATCACCTTATTATACAGACTGTTGCTCACCTCACTCGAATTGATAATATGAGGAGCTCTCAGATAATCGAAGATCTTTCTGAAACTATCCTGCCTATCTGTCACATCATTCATCAAGCTCAACCAGTTTAAGTCAAAAACAAAAATCGAACCATAAAGATGATAGTGTAAATCTATCATTCTCTTCTCAAAAATGTTATTAAGTGCGGCATTGTCATGACTGATGATATCTTTCCAGTTAAAAAATCTGCGGTCCACTTTCTGCATAACATCCTTTGCTGCAAGGTAAGAAGTCGTAAACAGATCTTCACCCAGATTGGAAGTAAGATCATGCCATCTCAACAAGTCGTCATATCTGCAAACAGGCTGATGTTTATATTCCTTCAACACACATGAGGAAAAATGAAGCAAAACATTGAAGACGCTTTTAGTAGGACAAAATGCCAGCGACTTGATGTCATTTTCATTCAGTGCCCATTTAGATTCAAGCAAATCAAATATAGCCTCCACCTGATCCTTGGTTCTGATAGGACTGATATCGTCCAGATAAGCCCTTACGAACCATTGGCGATTCACATGGGCATCGTCATGACATTTCCCCTTTAACAGTGATGCTATAACGTTATCACTCTTCTGCAGTTGGAACAGCGTTTTGATCGTTTGTCTCAGCGTTTCCATTGTTCAATTCGTTTAGTCCATTATTGATAGCCTCAATAATTTGAGGCACATCATCTACCGACATCAATTCCTTACCAGCAATTGGCAAAACCTCATTCAACATATTTCTATAAGGTTCATTCCTAAAACGAGCATCCAATCTAAGAATTCTATCTATCACTGTACTTTTAGAGCACATCCTTTTGGTTAAAGTAGACGCTAATCTTTCTGCCGTTATAACAGGAACCTGACCATTCACCTCGTTATAATAATCTTCCATCAGCTTTTTTATCTTTCCTTCATAAAACTCAGAATTCTTCTTTTCTGCGATCATGAAATCATCGAAAATTAACTTGAAGATCTCCTTTAAAGAATAAGAACTGCTTATTTCCTTCAATGTCTCCATCACGAGTCTTGCAAAACGATAGTTAATTCGATAATAATCACCCTCTTCACCATTTCCCGTTTTATCATAACTGTAGATGGAATATTGCGACATCAATAAGAAGAAACGCTCTAGGATCTTCACATCATCACCACTATTCTTATATTCATCTTCATCCAGGAAGGAAACAAGATCGCATAAAATCTCAGCATTTCTTACACAAGCCCAAGACAGCCATATATGTCTATCAAATACTGGCAATTCTGAATTTTCAGACACCAGCAAAGTTGGATGAGCATTACAGTAATCCTGATAATCTTTAGGAGACATATTTCTGATACCACTCTTCGTTAATGACTTGAAGCCATTATATAAAGAATTACTAAATGAAGCCTCAGAATGATTCATTAAGTCAAGAAACTCATCACCATAATCGAACCTCTGATAACATCTTTCAATATCAACAATATTAAAGAGAAAAGCACCTATATCCCAATACCCTTTTGGCTTTCGAGTTAAAGACGCTGCATACACTAATTCTCGATATTCTCTATAAGTAAAATCTATATAATCTTTATTTTTTTGAGGCAAATAATGCTTTGATTTAAAAATTCTGGCAGTGCACAACATAAATACTTCTGCCATCCTCAACTCAATAGGCATCAGTTTCTCAGGCTTTTCGGTACACAATTTCATTAAAGCCCTCAATGCCTCCAAATTGATTACTCGATTAGAACGATATGGATCATCTCCCCCCTTTGGAAGTTCTACTATCATTTGCGTATTGAAAAATCTACCTCCAATAAGCTTCAAATAATTCGGCAATTTCATGTCCTGGTATAAGACACGGGCCAAAACTCTTTCAGAGGTCATTTCCCCATTAAGCTCCTTTTTATCATTAAGCTCCTCTATATATTCATCATAAAACTCATAGAGCCTCATAGAATAGATAGTTTTAATCATAAAAAGGAAATGCATCTGCTCTAAAGTAATATCCTTTCTTTCCAATAAATCGATGATGGCCAAAACATCTCCTATAGCTATATTATAAACCTGATTATTGGATTTAAGGATATTTGAGATAGGAGAATCTTTTGTCTCAAAAAACTTATCCTTTTCAAACTTATCCCGTATAATACGTAAAGCAGTAGCATTAATCTGTATGGCCTCATAAATGGAAGCAAGCTCTTTAATCCCTTTCTGGGAATCAGCATCAAGATGATTCATCATCCAACTCTCAAAAAGGTATTTCTTAAACACCTCTTTATTATTATATTCCTCAGTTATTACCTTTCCTTTTTCATCATACTGCCAGTAATCCTTCATGTCAACAAGCAGTCTGATAATCTGGCGTAATTCACGAAGATTATCCGGTACAATAAAACTCGTCTTGACAGCACTGTTATAGAATAAGTATCTCGTTTTTCTGAAAATCAATTCCGGAACAGCCTGTCTTACAGATTCAAACTGATAGCAAGAAATATCCTTCTGATTGATGTGCAACCCTGCATCCCAATAGACGGCAGATTCCGGCATATAGACACGATGATTATAGGGCACAAGCTTTGTGATATATCGGTCCACCATTTCATCAAGATCCTTATCATTCAAAGTCTGTATTTGATCCCAATATTCCCTAGAGTACTGCAACCGTTTAAGCTTAGCCAATTGATCAAGCTTCACTGCCATCAATACGAGCACATTAGGCAAGACCAAATATTTCCGAATCTGTTCTACCATTTTGGTAGCATCTCTGGAATGCAAGTCAATGTCATCCACGGATATCAGAAGTATTGCATTCTCCTTGCCCATATACTTCATGAACCTGTCTATCAGCTCATACATAGAGGTTCTGAGGTCAACCGCTGCTGACAAAGATGACAATGCTTCCAAATCATCATCAGGTATAGCGCTCTCTGTCATCATTCTGCTAAAATCATGCTGCACTCTGGCAAAAGATTCAGCCAATTTGAATTTCAAGCCTTCGTTTATATTATGAGAATGATTCAGGAATTTCTTATAAAGTGTAGCCAATATAACGCCTAGGATATTCGATTCATTGTCTATAAACGACGGATCAATCATATCCAGAGCATAGAAATTTCTCTTTAAAACCTCATTATCCAGTTGTGAATTTTGAGGCTCTTCAAGCAGATGCACTATAGAGCGCATACATGAAGTCTTTCCAGAACCTCTTTCACCAATGAATGCAAAGATATTATTTCTCCATATATCATTATTCTTGAAATCATCGTCCCTGTTGTCAGGCAAGGCATCAATATAATGATCCAAAGAATTAAGGATATAATGATAAGGTTCTGAAAAGATGGATGACTGAATGATATCCTTATTGATGTTTTCCACAACAATACTGTTCTCATCACCTATATTAAATGTAATAGTTCTACGATTTTTCATATTTTTAATTTAACAATTAAACGATAACTACAGCTAGTTCTCCAATAAAAGATAGCAACTGTAGCAAAGATTATATTTTGCATTCACCCTACCTTACGCAGTATTAGTGGTTTGTATTTCTTATAAATCTGCATATCACGCTTCAAAGCAACCTTATCGATATAAAGTCGTAGAAGAACGAGCCGATACTTTACCTATCCAAGTTTCCGAGCTACAGAGGAGTTTGATTTTCACACCCTTGTACTCATCATCCTTATAAAAATGATAAGAAGAGAATATACCATAACCTCATGGTCACTCTTCACTAGCCCACAGAGATATACTCTGCGAACTACTCAAAGCTTCCGTAGTTATTAGGAATACCCAGAACGTTAACAAATGCTATTTTCATTTTTGAGCTGAAATATTCTTAATTATTCTTACAATTTATCTTATATCAAAAAAAGCCTATTCATTTTTACAGTTTCTATCAGATACTTCATAAATTCAGAATGTAATCCTTGCTGTTGCTCCATTTGATGGATTAGGTCTTTTCTATAAGCAGTAGATTTATCTTCCAATATTTTCCCAAAGATATTCATTACATCAAAGGTGTCTGATGGAAGTTTTATGGTTGAGTTTAATATTCTATTGGCAAGGTTAAATCCTGTCTTTGTCAAATACGCGTTAATTCGAAGTGCTTCCAAGCATTCCCCAAATGTATTAGGATAATTACTGACCTTCTTGTGGTATTGTTCATACATATAATCTAAGCCAACATTAACTCCTACAAAATGTAAGTCTGCTAAGAACTTTGAAACAGTTATCTTTTCCTTGACATTCAACAGATATAAGAAAGCTTCTGTATTGAGAATTTTGAAGTTCTCATATTTTGTCATAAGTCCCCAATCTTCACTAATCAAACATCTCTTCTTATCAATCGTCAAGAGCATACTTTCACTTTCGATTTCAAAAAAGGAGTGACCGATTTCTTGGAAATTGAGGTTCAGTTTTTTTGTCGCAACTTCAATAGTAGAATATTTTTCAATCCAGTCAAGTATGTATTGCAATATCTCTATATGAAAACTTTCCGAAACTTCTGTCTTCAACCTTAATCTTTCTACTACTTCTTGCGATATGAAACTTGGAAGATTAACTTTCTCTCTTTGTAAAGTCTGCTGCAAATAAATCAACAATCCTTGTGGAATAATAAATTTTCTATCAAAAGTTACCCCATAAATTTTGTTAAGCATACTTAGAAGAACTACTGACGTAATATCCAACACGCACTCATAGTCATCTATTGGACATTTTTCATAGTTTTGATACGGCAAACAAAATATCCTATCATTTCCAAACATTCGATTTATGCACTTCTCATACGCATTGCTGTTGCCAAATAAACTGATAAGCATAGACTCACCTTTTGCATACCGTTCTTCCCAATCTTCAATTCGTTTCTTGTTGTCAACCCCACCAGCCAACATCATCAAGTTGGTCAACATGTTTCCATCGCCACCTTTCAAATCATCAAGGGTGAACATACGTATACTCTTGCTTTGACCTTGTTGTAAACCTTGGTATATTTGTCTTGTAAGAGAATGATACTTATTATAAATATGTTGTACTCTTGCAGTAGATATAACACCAAACCTATCCAACGCAACCTTTTCACCGACATGATGTCCTATCATTTTTTCTGTATTAGAATTAATGAATACATCTTCGCTTCTAACTTTTCCATTTTCCTCATACACAACAAAGTCTCCATTTTCAACAATGTCTTTCTCTTCATTGATAATTGGTGAGATATGTGGAGTGTGCACATATTTGAACCACAGGTCTTTTAGCTCTTGCGATTTTGTTCGTAAAATAGCCCCATACAAAAAATCCACCCCTTCCTTGTAAAAGCCTTGTAATATCAGCAAATTAAAAAAGTTACAATTTAAAACTGAATCGTTTTCTACTGTATTTAAGACTCTGTAAACATATTGGGAGAACTTTTTATTTTGATTAGTTAAGTTCAAATAACTAAGATAATTATAAAATACACTATTGTTATCCGAATATTGTTCAAACAATAAGCTTATTACTTCTCCAGCATCAGTTAAGTCATTACAACCTATAGCTAAATAATATTCATCTTCCAAGAACTCTTTTACATGTGTAAAACCGTTTTTCCTAAGTTTCTTCAATGCATCAAAGAAAACATCTTTATAATTTTCATCTTCACGTATTATAGATAGATACACACACATTTCTAAAGAATAGACACCTTCTTGTATCAATGGTTTTATAATAGCCAAAGCTTCACTTGTATGGTTTTCGGAGCCTAATATTCTTGCCAAGATAAATTTGGCTTCCTTTGGAGCTTTTTTAGCAAGAGTTTTAATAGTTTCCACATCATAAGTTCTAGTTGAAAAATACATAAATGTATATTCAAGAATCTGTTGCGTAATTGGATTCTCAAAAATCTTTAAACTCTTGAATTGCTGAACGTCCCTTGCATACATAGCTACACAACTCAATATTGGTTGACAATGCATATCTGGCAGCAAGATATTTATCTTCGCAAAATGCTCAAAGGCTTTTACTGCTAGTTGTTTATCGAAAATTCTTGTTGGCAAAAGAAATCCCACCAAAGCTAAAGTTTCATCTTTGCAATCCTTCTGATCTTCAAGAACTCGAGCAGCATCATCAAAATCCTTGTTTATCATAAGCATTTCTAAGAACATCAGTACATAAGGCATCGAATTTTCTTTCGATGGCTCACTATCTTTCATTGATGAAATTAGTTCATTCCTTTTTTCCTTATTTTCAATCAGAAGAAATTCTGAATACAAGGCCATGAATTCTACATCTGGAATAATATTTTCTATGTCGGTACCAGCAGATAGTTCCTTATATCTATTTGTTATATCATAAACATTATGTAGCGTCTTCGTTATTTTCCTACCATCACAGAAATAATGTCCTTCGCGCAAAAGTCTGGTAGAATATACGGACATGCAGAAACTCCATTGCCGTAGATTATCATAAGTTAAGTTTTTAGGAATATCCAATTGAACATCATCTATACTTAACCATTCTTGGTCCGAATGATTAAATATATAGTAAAATATTACGAATTGAAAATTAATCTCTGATAATACTGACTTAGGAACTTTCTTATATGTATTTTCCGCATCATCTGACAATACTACCAATGCAGCATTAGCCATAGCATTGTTAGGCTCTCTTTCCAAGATTTGATGACATAAATCTATCATTGGTTGTTTCTCATTCCCTTTTATGTTGATATAAATATATTCTTCTACAATTTCTATCAAAAACAAGTTCGCTTTCTTCATTTCTTCGAAAGCTCTCACTAACTCAACTTTTTCATCATTTCCTTTAATATAGCAAGAACATTTTCCCATCAGAAAATCTATTGTTGCAAGCAATTCATAATCTGTAGCACTACGCTTAACCACAATTTTTCTAATTGCTCCTAAATGTTCATAGGCTTCCTTAAGGTGTAACTTATCTATGGAACTTCTATACAAAGGTAACAATTCTTTAATCTCATCATTCTTGTTAGCCAATGCGTCTAATATTTCTTCAGTTGAGTTTCCTTTTATAAAGTCTTCATTTGGCTTGCGAAATTGCAATATAAGATAAATTACGGCAACAAATGTAATAAGTATATCAACAATAAGTATAAAACTATTAAACGTATCTACAGAAAGTTCCAACAGAAAGTTTCCTGTATTCACTCTAAGTACATTAAAGAGTAAAGGAGATGCATTTATAGCCATCATAGCCCCAAAATATCTATAGACAACCTTTGCAGTTGTCACTCTATGAAGAAGATAATCACGCACAGGCTTGCCTATATGCCTCCAAGTCCAAGCCACCAACCATAATTTTGAGGATGACCTTTCTGGACACCATACGGAAAGTATTGCGGACAAAGCAAATATAAAAAGTATTGTAAAGATTAATCCCATATATTCAACTGATAATATTTATGCTATTTTCCTCAATAGCCATGATATTATTCTTCTTTTAAATGCATCTTACATTCTATTTTTTCTATAAGACTTACTTAGAACAACCTATAATCCCTCAACGACTTAACTTTCCGCATTGATACGATATCTTCATACTTTACCTCTCCCACAAGCAAAGAAGAAAAAGGGTCATGCTTTTCTGCCTTTCTTCTCACGACATCCTGGTTGAAATTGGCATAGCAATAGACACAATGATGACAACAAGTATTATATTCACCAATGTCTATACTTTCTACGCAACCGCATTCCTTACGTTGGTTTTTGTCCTTTCTTACTTTCAAAGGACAACCTATGATTTCGGAAATCAAAACAGGGTCTATGCAAGCACCATGTTCTATACCAGATTCCAGCAAGTCGATTTTCTCTGCGCAAGTTTGAATTGTAAACCCAAAAGACCGAGCAATCGGCAACATAGCTTCAACCATTCGCACGATTTCCTGTTCATTTGGCTCACGAATACCTAATCCACTTATATTTGTCGAAACTTTCTTATATAAATCGACAAAACTGATAATGCACTTGGTGGAATAGCCACTCAGACGTTTGGCAATCTCCTCAAAATACTTAATATGGTAATCTACATCAATCTTCTTTGTCATCAAGATGGGATCATATCGCCAAACGACCCTATTGATACCTAACATGTCAGACAGTTCATGAAAGGCATCAAAGATATTTCGTTTCAAAGGCACCTCTTCCTCGATATGCCTATCATACGGATTCACCGTAAATTGGAAATAGTACTTATAGTCAGATAATTCTTTTAACCTTGGTATCATTGCCTTTGGATTCTTTGTCCAGAACACGATACAATCCACGATCTCAGGACTAATGTCTATCCTGCTAATCCTATGAATATTCATCGGATTACGCACATCCACGAAACCTGCCTTTATCCTATTGAAAAACCAATCAGAATAGAATGCAGGAATATCCGTTCTACGGCTAACGCTTAATATCATTTTGCTTAAGTCTTTTTAATCAGCATTTGAATACTATTACAATAATTGAAGGGTTGAAAGTCATTAGCTACGTCATCTATTGTGAACAGCAAACTTGACTGATTCCATTTCTTTCCATAAGTTGGCTGAAATTGATTTGGTTCCCCAAACCTATATCTTCCTCCTTTCAATACAGAGTGCCTCTGTTTATTCACCCCAAATTGTCTAACCACATATTCCATACAACTATAACCGGAAATCAAGTTATCATAGAATAGAGGAATATCATTGAAAATGACATATTGTACATCCCTAACATCTATAAACTCAGCTAACTTGTCCAAGAATGCAGTCTTCTCTTCTTTTTGCATATTTCTGGCAACATCAGAAAGCAAATAATTCAGTATCAGAATATCAATATGCTCATCAGAATGTTCCGTATAATATGCAAACATATCATCAGTTGTATATGTAACATTATGTTGCTTGCATATATCAATATTTAGATTCCAATTCTTTTGCCATATTGCATTCGTATCAAAGCCATGATACGAAACAACAAGATTACTTTGTTGATTTTGCAACTCATTGATGATGCCATATAATTCCGAACTTGGACCACATCCTAAGGAAACGACATTGATATTGTCTTTCCAATTATGTTGTTCGGCAAGATAAACAAAACGGAATGCATATTCTATCTCTGAGGCAAAACGATAGAAATGCTTTACCACATAGTTATAAGCCATATTTAGGCAATTATATGTCTTTCCGTTACTATTATATTGGTGAAGAGGATGAATGCAAGAGTCATAACACTTACAAGTATTACAACCTTCACATTTCTTGGCATTCACACAATTTTGGCATGCAGTTCCACCAGCATAAGCTGCAGCACACATATTGATTAAATTTGAAAGCTCGAAGCACATACTTAATCAGTTGGAAATTATTTAAAAATTAGTGTTACGTTTGATTTTTCTACCTATCACTTTGTAAGTAAAAAGAAAAACAAATTGATACCATGACTAAAAACAATAGCCATTATCAATGTTGCTATAATGCAGAAGTATAATTAAGAATCATCTATCCTTATACATATTCTCGTAATACTTTTGGTAATCACCAGAGTTTACGTTGTCCATCCATTCCTGGTTATCGAAGTACCATTTCACCGTTTCTTCGATAACCTCCTCAAACTGGAGAGATGGCTCCCAACCGAGTTCTTTCTGCAACTTGCGAGTGTCGATGGCACGTAAACAACCAATACAGCGTCCCCACTATTTAACAGCGGGTTAGCCGTACCAGTATTTTTGAATAAAGTTTTGATTTTCTAAAATTTAACAATCAAGCGACGCTTGGGATGTCTTCGTTACCTCCGCATCCGTACCATCTTCAAAATGGCGAACATAGTCACATGGCAGGAACGAGGCATCAACCTCCTCGCCACAAAGTATGCGAGTAAGGATATCCTCAATGTACTCACCAAGGTTCACTTTGTTCAATTTGCAACTTTCCACAAACGTAACAATATTTCTTCATAAAACCCTATTATCGAGATTCAGTTCTGGCTGATATAATACCTCATCCGTAAAATTTGTGATTTCTCTTGTTCCTTCGCCAAAAGAAAATCCTATTCCAACTATCGGCTTCTGTTGTATAATATATGGTTGGTGATATTTCTTACTTTTGATTTGTTCCAAAGCTACCTTTGACAAATCTTTGTCGTTCGGTGAATACTTGAACTCCATGATATAAATAGTCTTTGGACAGTTTATAACCATATCGATTCTACCATCGGAAGTAGCCACTTCTGATAAAGGACGCATACCTATCAACGTTAATGCAACATGGAAGAAAGAATGGAAATATCCCTCATTGAATTTCTCTTTATGTATGAGATAGGGTATGCTCTTTATGATACTATTAAGCAGACTGATGAACTCTTTGACATCGCCATTATACAAGCTTTTCTTAACTTGTTGATATGGTATTGGAACCTTGGCATCACCTAATATAATGTACAAGCATCGATTTGACATCTCAATAATCTCATTAACCATATTAGCAATATCAACAACGATCAGGTCTGTATGCTCCTTCTTGAAGTTTTTCTTAACAAGATAATAGTTATCGTGAATAAAATTAGTAAAATACTGAAGGAACGTAGAAAATTCATTGATAGAAGAAAACTTTGAAGGAATCAGATGCTGTCCTTTATCTATCCTCAAATACTTTTTAAGATGCTCCATAATAGAATCCAAGTAATCAAAAAGTTCATCACCTTCTTTCAATCTATAGATACCTATTCTTCTATCACGACAAATAGAGTCATAGTTTAAAGACCATTGTTGCCATCGCGCATCCAGCCATTCGCTTACGTATTCTGATAATTCTCTTTCTAATTTCGTTATTTGCATTTTACCAACCTCTTATAAAAAAAGGCTACTAACCCCCCATCCCCTAAAACTAAAAGTAGCTCATAATAAAAGAGGGATGGGAGCCTTTCGCCCATACGTTAATCTTTCAATCTCTATTGACGCCAGGAGAAGAGTATCTAGGCATTGCAGCATACCCTCCAATCACCCCATAACATACCAGCGGTATGAGAAAGGCAATCGCCATACTGCCCGTAGTATCCGCAATATACCCCATGATTACAGGAGCAACCGCACCACCCACTATCGTCATGATGAGCAGGGAAGAGGCCAATTTTGTCTTTGTCCCCGCATCCCTCAATGCCAGCGAGAAGATAGTCGGAAACATGATGCTCTCTCCCAGATACAGGGCGAAAAACGCAATGAGAGATAAGGTTCCGCTACATACCACCACAATCAATGTGGCAACAAAGGTGAGGATGGCACAGGCCAGCAGCACCAGCCTTGGCTGGATATAATTCATGATGACACCACCAGCCAACCTGCCGATAAAGAACAGACCCATTCCGCCAAAGGCGAGATAGAGACTGGCAGTCTGCTTCTCAATATGAATACTCTCCTCAGCATAGTTGATGAAGAAACTGTTCACACCCGTCTGGGCAGCCACATAGAGAAACAAGGTCAGCATACCAAAACCGAATGCCATCACTCGCATCGGCTTCTCCTCCACCTTCTCGTTCGTATCCGCCTCATGCGCTCTCCTTGGGTCCGGCAACTTAATCCTTGACAGGACCAGTGCCACAGCAAGCACGAAGATACCCACCAGGGCATAAGGAATGGCGATGTTGACACCCGAGAACAGAAGCTGACCGCCAACCAGCGGTCCTACAATCCATCCGATACCATTGAGCGACTGCGACAGGTTGATTCTGCTCTCCGCCTTGTCAGGATGTCCCAGTACCGTAGTATAAGGATTCGCACTCGTTTCCAGACAGGTCAGTCCGCATCCTATCACAAACAGCGACAGAACGAAGAAGTAGAAACTGTTGATCCTGCTTCCTGGTATGAACATCAGGGCACCGATACCGAAGAGAACCAGTCCTGTTATCACTCCCCTCCTGTAGCCCCACTTCCGGATAATCCATCCGGCAGGCAGCGCCATCAGAAAGTAGGCACCATAGACAGCAGCCTGCGTCAAGGCCGACATCGCCTTGCTGATATGGAACGACTCCTGGAAATGCGGATTCAGCACCTCCAGGATGCCATGGGCAAAGCCCCACATGAAGAAGAGACTGCTGATGATGAGGAAGGGCACCAGATAGTTATGCCCTTCGTATCTGAAGATGGATGGCTTCGTCATGATTCTCTGCAAATTTAAGACTGTCCTTTACTACCAGTGCCAGATAACCGCCGCCACCGGCTCCCGGCATCTTCCATGCCAGAACCTCCTCCATGCGGCTGTAGCGGTCAATCATCGGCTGCACACTCGCCTCCGGTTCTATCACACCGTTGATAGACGGATTCACCATCCCCGGGAACATCGCAATCTGGGTCTCGAAAGATGCCCTGTATGATGCAGCAAAGGCATCGAGGTCGTGCGCCAGAATCGCCTTCCAGCAGGCATCAGCTGCATCAGCCAGTGCCTTCACCTTCTCAGGCGTGATATCCTTACCTTCCACCACACTGCATCCCGGTCTTCTCGGTTCCATCGGAATCATCACCAGATGGTCTTCCAGGAATCGGAGGGTCATCTCATCCTGCGTACTCTCAATCTTCTCCGGCCAGAAGTTGTTGTCATAATAATGACGCACCAGACCGGGAACACAGATACCGATAGAATCCTGGGCACCCGAGATGATACCGTCGTGACGTTCCGGATTGTTCTCGAAACAGAAAACCAGTCGGGCAAGCATCTCCGGATCCATCTTCGGCAACTTCACCGGCCATATCTTCTGAATCATCTTACGGGTAGAGGTAGACAGACCGCAGCGGTCGCGCACCTCAAAGGTCGGTTCCAGCGAGATGGTAATCGCCCATCCCGGATGATACATGCTTACATAAGGCTGGTCAATCCAAGTACCAGCCAGATCCAGACGGGTAGGAATCCCCGCTTCCTGTGCCGAATTCTCAGATACGTTCGACAACGCCTTCTTCAAGTCAGAAGAAGACCGTGCCTTCAAACCCGCATGAGGCGTGCGCTGGAGTTCGACATATTCGATGCCTCTTTCCTTACAGATCCTACGTTTCTCATCAGACCCACCTTCAGCGTTCACCACAAACACATCCGGTTTCACCTTATCAAGAGTAGGCAGGAAATCGATGACTCCGCTTCCCTCATTGATATACGCATCCTTCACCGCCTTGATATTCTTGACCATGAATAGCCTTTCCTCCTGCGGAAACATAGGCTTGCGATGCTTATACTCCAGATAAGTAGCATCCGATCCGATACCCACATACAGGTCACCATACCGTGATGCCTGCTGGAAAAACTCCACATGACCGGAATGCAGCAGGTCATAGCAACCGCTTACAAAAACTTTTTTCTTCATTTGTTGTTTATCACTAATTATAGAGTCTCCGAAATCAGAATAGGGGAGAGATGAATGAGGAGTCTCCTCTAAGTGGTTTATTCTTTCTTTTCTTTTTTCCATTAGTAATAGTTTGTGTTGTAAATATGTGTCGTGATGGGTGATAGATGCTTTGCAAAAATCTTATTCCACTGTCACACTCTTCGCCAGATTTCTCGGCATATCCACATCCAGTCCCTTATCCACAGCCACATAGTAAGCAAGCAGCTGCAGCGGAACCACGCTCAGCAGCGGAACCAGCGCATTCAGAGTTCTTGGAATCTCCAATACATTATCCGCAATCTTCTTCACCTGCTGGTCACCCTCAGTCACCACGGCAAGGATGCGGCCGTTTCTCGACTTCACCTCCTGCATATTCGAGATAATCTTTTCATACAACTGATGATGCGTAGCAAGAAAAACGATTGGCATATCCTGATCTACCAGGGCGATAGGACCATGCTTCATCTCGGCAGCAGGATAACCCTCGGCATGGATGTAACTGATTTCCTTCAATTTCAAGGCACCCTCCATTGCCACAGGATAGTTTACGCCACGCCCCAAGTACAGGAAGTTGTGCGCATAGGTAAACATTCTCGAAATATCCTTGATCATCGGAGCCTGCTCCAATACCTTCTCCATCTTCTGCGGAATCTCAGAAAGTTCCTCGATCATCTGATAGTAATCAGCATTGTTCAAGGTTCCCTGCTCATGTCCCAAAGCCAGGGCAAGAAGCGTAAGAACCGTTACCTGACCAGTGAAAGCCTTCGTACTTGCCACACCAATCTCCGGACCTACATGAATATAGATACCCGTATCCGTTTCACGGGCGATGGAAGAACCCACACCATTCACGATACCGAATATCAGCGCACCCTTCTCCTTCGCCAGCTTAATCGCAGCCAGGGTATCAGCCGTTTCACCACTCTGGCTGATGGCAATCACTACATCCTCAGGCTCAATCACAGGGTCGCCATATCTGAACTCACTGGCATACGCTACCTCCACTCTCTTGCGGCACATCTTCTCAATCAACTGCTTACCGATCAGTCCGGCATGCCAACTGGTACCACATGCCACGATGATGATATGCTTCGCCTGAACCAGTCTGTCACGATAATCATGCAGGGCAGAGAGAACGATGCGGTTGTTCTCAGGATGTTCCTTATCAGCAAAGAGGCGACCACTCATACAATCCTTCAGACAGTTAGGCTGGTCATAGATTTCCTTCAGCATAAAGTGGTCAAAGCCACCCTTGCTCAGTTTGCTGATATCCAAATCCACGGTCTTGATATCATAATGACATGCCGAATGCTCCAGGTTGATGATATTCAACTTCTCTCCCACTCGGATGTCCGCAATCTGACCATCATCCAGATACACCACCTTATCCGTATGCTCTACGATAGGAGTCGCATCACTGGCGATATAGAAGTTCAAGTTATCCTTACCCACGCCAACCACCAGCGGACTAGACTGGCGTGCTGCTACCAGATGGCTAGGGTTATTCTTCTCGACAACGACAATGGCATACGCACCGATGGCATCGTTCAAAGCCTGACAAACGGCAGAAACCAAGTCCTTGCCATTCTGCTGGTAGTAGAAATCAATCAGCTGCACCAGCACCTCGGTATCGGTAGTACTTTTAAACTCATAGCCCTTCCCGATGAGCTGTTCCTTCAGTATCTGGTAGTTTTCGATGATACCATTATGCACCAGCGCCAAGTCACCACTCATGCTCACATGAGGATGCGCATTGGTAGCAGAAGGTTCACCATGGGTAGCCCAACGGGTATGGGCGATACCTACATAACCGCTGCAATCCTTATCAGCAGCCATCTGCTCCAGGTTGCTCACCTTACCCTTTGTCTTGTAAATATTCAGTTGATTCTGACTATTAATCAATGCCACACCAGCGCTGTCATATCCACGATATTCCAGCTTCTTCAAGCCATCGATAAGGACAGGATAAGCATCATTCTGACCAATATATCCAACTATTCCACACATAATTCCGTTACTCTCTTTTAAATTTGTTATTTATTGATTCGTTTTTTCCAATCCAGGAATCTCATGATTAGCGAGATCTGGTCCTCCCACTTGTCGCTCAATCTCATCGCCTCCTCCTTATTATAAGCAGGATGACTTTTGGTGAAGCCACTGAAAATTTCATCGATACAAACACTTTCCTCCGTTTCATAAAGGGTATTGACCAAGTCGAACATTCGAGCCTCATCACTAGGATGAAACGACTCTGGATGTTCAGACAGCCAAAGGTTGAATTTACTTTTACTCTCTGAATTCATAAATTTATATTAGATATGACATATTTTTCTTTCAATATCTTTTTAATGGGATAAATCGATATAATCGTGTGCCACTTACTTTTATCAACATAGAAGGACAGGATAATTTTAGAAACACAATATATTGCATTAATTTGCGTTTTATAAAAAAAGCAATGAACCATAAGACATTAATTATATGAAACATCTTTATCAATATCTCCGACTCCTTCTTTGGCGAATCCTTGATGCCATAGACCGCAAGCTCGGACCAGGACCAGGCGACCATCGCCTCTAACCCACATTCAAGACAAAGTTTTACATGAACTTTGCCTTGATGAACTGTGGCACCTTCCAAGCCATTTTCATCAGCTTTGTCAATGTTACAGGCTTGAAGCCATAGCCAGAATAAACCCTGATGTCCTCATCCCACATTTTCTTACGCTTTGCAGAATCGGTACTCATACCACCCATGCGCATTCTTGTTACGAACTCAGGGAGATACGCTACCTTCAGATGACAGTTATACAGATAGTTCACCAGGAGGTTGGTATCAGCAGCAATCTTGTAGCTCTCATCATAGAGACCACATTTCATCATCACCTCACGCTTGATATAGCAAGTAGGATGCAATGGCAGCCAGCCACATCTCACCTTCCAGCGGGCATACTTACCACCAATCCATTTTCTCACCACCTTATTGGTATTCAGCTCATTCACAAAGATACCGTCGGCATAGAGGAAATCGCAATCCGACTCCTCCATTTTCTTCACTACGTGCGACACAGTATCCTTGGCAAACATAAAGTCATCCGAATGGCAAAGAGCTATCACATCACCCGTCGCCATGCGAATACCCTTGTTGATTGCCTCATACATACCATGGTCAGGCTCAGAGATAAACTTCACCTTATCTTCATGACCGGCGATGGCCTCACGAATAACCTCAACAGAATGATCCTTAGAAGCGCCATCTACGATGATATACTCGATGTCAGGATAATCCTGCGCCAACACACTCTCCACCGCACCGCGAATTGTCTTCTCACGGTTGTAACAACTAGTTATAATCGATACTTTCATTTTGCTTTAAAGATTTTCATAATATATAATCAACATACGACAATCATCCTTTGAATAATAAGTGACATCGTTTTGACCTATATATTTTTTCAATTTCATCAACTTCTGTCCTTTATCTTTATTCTTTAGAACCTGTTGGCGGAATTAAAAAACCGCCTGAAAATTAGTATATTTTTATGGAGAAA
>ERZ1026878.431-NODE-431-length-32981-cov-17.724321_pt1 | contig 32981 bp, 19 predicted proteins | sample MGYA00380169_ERZ1026878 | MGnify/ENA primary metagenome ERZ1026878 (study PRJEB33269, sample SAMEA4719805) | human gut metagenome | biome: human-associated habitat; feature: organic feature; material: feces | place: Cameroon | collected 2013-10 ...
AGTACTATGCCGATGAGGAAGAGTACACCGGAGAAGAAGACGGTGAGGAGTACTACGCCGATGAGGAAGGGTACACCGGAGAAGAAGACGGCGAAGAGTACTATGCCGATGAGGAAGAGTACACCGGAGAAGAAGACGGTGAGGAGTACTACGCCGATGACGTGGAGTACATCGAAGAGAGTGACGATGAAGAGTATTATGCCGACGAGGATTACGAGGAAGAGCCGGCTCCCACGGGCAGGAGAAAGACCGGGGGCAAAAAGCAGGGCGGAATCGCTGTAATCTGGACAAAATTCCTGAACCTGAGTGCCATGGACCGGATCATGGCAGCTACCGGAGTGGCGGTACTGATTCTGGCTATCGTGACCGGAAGTGTCTATGCCAGTGCCCGGGCAGTGGATGGACAGGTATCGGAGTTCGTCAGCGTGGGAACACAGCTGGACGGCATCCAGATGATCGGTGAGCAGGGACTTCTGGCAGTGGCAGACGCACAGATGGCAAAGATCGCGGCAGCCAATGCAGTAGAAGAGGATCAGGAAGAACAGAAAGAATATGAAGAGGCAGAGTACACCAACGGCGGTACGGTAGAACTGGAGCTGGTCTCTGTACAGAAGGATCTGAAGATCAAATTCAACAATAAAAAGACCGGCAAGCTGATCTCCAATGTACCCTTCAGCGTAACCATTACAGATCCCAACGGCAAGACCGAGACCTGGACCGATGACGATATGGACGGTATTATCTATAAAAAGGGTATTACGCCGGGGAATTATTCCGTAGCGGTAAACGCACTGACGGATGATAAATACAAGGACTATGTTCTGCCGACAGCAGCACAGAAAGTAGAAGTAAAGAAAGATATCGCCTATAAAAAGGTCGATGTCTCCAATGAGATCAAGAAAGAATCTGAGATCAATGCTGCAAAAGAGGATACACAGATCAAGGATACTACTGTAGAGTCCACACTGCAGGATACTGTGCAGTGGGTGGCAAGTACCGCGACTGCCAATACCTATAAAGAAGTATCCAAGGATACCATTACCGATCCGGAGACCGTAACGGTGGCTTACAGCGGTAAGTTCCTGCGGATGGCAGAAGTGTCTCCTACAGCAGAACCAACAGCAGAACCAACAGCGGAACCAACAGCTACAACAGAGCCCACAGCAGAACCTACAAAAGAACCGACAGTATCCCCGACTGCAGAGCCCACAGCGACTCCGACAGTACCCCCGACGGTAACAGCAACCCCGACAGTGGCCCCTACGGCAACCCCGACAGTGGCCCCTACGGCAACCCCGACAGTGGCCCCTACGGCAACTCCTACAGCGACTCCTACGGCAACCCCTACGGCAACTCCGGCGGCGACAATTACTCTGGATAAGACGGCAGTGACGACTTATCCGAAGGCAACGGATACAGTTACCGCAAAAGTCAGCGGAAGTGGAACCGTAAGTGCGGCTTCCAGCGATACCGGTATAGCAACTGTGGCTGTAAGCGGCAAGACCATTACTATCACCGGCGTGAAAGCGGGAAGTGCTACGGTAACGGTAACGTATACAGAAGGCAGCAACAAGGTGGAAGCCAAGTGCACAGTAACAGTAAAGGCTTCCAATGCAAGAGAAGATAAAACTACCAAGCTGAAAGACAAGAGCGGTGTACAGCTGTATGTACAGGATGGTGACAGCTATCGTGAAGCAGTCTATGCGGATTACTTTACTGCCTCTAAGTTCTTTATCAAAGGTGATGTGAAATACACCGGATGGCAGACACTGGACGGAAAGCTTTATTTCTTTACAGCGGATGGCAACAAGGTTACCGGAGAACAGGTCATTCAGGGCGCTAAATACAATTTTGCCAGTGACGGATCTCTGGTAGTTGGTTCCGGCACCATGGGAATCGATGTGTCTAAGTGGAATGGAAGCATTGACTGGAACGCCGTGAAGAATTCCGGTGTCAGCTACGTGATCATCCGTGTGGGTTATCGCGGTTCCTCTCAGGGAGCACTGATCGATGACCCTACCTTCAAGACCAACATCAAGGGAGCTACGGCAGCAGGACTGAAAGTGGGTGTATACTTCTTTACCCAGGCAGTGGATGAGGTCGAGGCAGTACAGGAAGCCTCCATGGTACTGGACCGTATCAGCGGTTACAAGATTTCCTATCCGGTATTCCTGGATGTGGAAGGAAGCGGCGGAAGAGGTGATAAGATCGATTCCGCTACCAGAACGGCAGTATGTAAGGCATTCTGCAATACCATTCAGAATGCAGGATACACCGCAGGTGTGTATGCCAACAAGACCTGGCTCAGCCAGAAGATGGATGCAAGTGCACTGAGTGGCTACAAGATCTGGCTGGCCCAGTATGCAGCAGCACCCACCTACACCGGACGCTATGATCTGTGGCAATACAAGTCCACAGGAAAAGTCAGCGGCATCAGCGGCAATGTGGATCTGAACTTAAGCTACCTGGGATATTAAGATTTGCAATAAAGCCCAGACCGACTGCTTGCAGGCGAGGCTGGGACTTTATTAGCAAATCAAACACACATGAGCATGCAGGACGATAGTCCGGAATGCGAATGGGTGTCACGGATCCGAGAGCACGAAGTGCGGAGGAGCCGTGTTGATATCCAGAGCTGCGAATGCCAATAGTCCGGAATGCGAATGGGTGTCACGGATCCGAGAGCACGAAGTGCGGAGGAGCCGTGTTGATATCCAGAGCTGCGAATGCCAATAGTCCGGAATGCGAATGGGTGTCACGGATCCGAGAGCACGAAGTGCGGAGGAGCCGTGTTGATACCCAGAGCTGCGGATGCCAATAGTCCGGAATGCGAATGTGTGTCACGGATCCGAGAGCACGAAGTGCGGAGGAGCCGTGTTGATATCCTGCTTGTTTTATGGTAAAATATCCCTATCTATAGCAAAAAATGTGCACTGTGCGCAGAACGGAGAAAAAATGAGAACTTATCTGGTAACAGGCGGAGCCGGTTTTATCGGTTCCAACTATATTCATTACATGTTTAAAAAATACGATAATGAAATCCGTATCATTAACGTGGATGCACTGACTTATGCAGGCAACCTTGAGAACCTGAAGGACGTGGAGAAGCGTGAGAACTACACCTTTGTAAAGGCTAACATCTGTGACAAGGAAGCCATCAGCAAAATTTTTGCAGAGAATGATATCGACCGTGTGGTACATTTTGCGGCAGAAAGCCATGTAGACAGAAGTATCCGCAACCCGGAGATCTTCGTACAGACCAATGTCCTGGGTACTGCAGTGATGCTGAACTGTGCCAAGGCAGCCTGGGAGCTTCCCGATGGCAGCTTCAAAGAAGGCAAGAAGTTCCTGCATGTATCTACAGATGAGGTCTACGGATCTCTTCCCGATGATGACAATGCATTCTTCTATGAGACCACTCCGTATGATCCCCACAGCCCTTACTCCGCAAGTAAGGCAAGCTCGGACATGCTGGTGAAGGCATATATGGATACCTATCATTTCCCTGCCAACATTACCAACTGCTCCAACAATTACGGTCCTTTCCAGTTCCCTGAGAAGCTGATCCCTCTCATCATCAATAATGCATTGCATGGCAAAAAGCTTCCGGTCTACGGTGACGGTAAGAACGTCCGTGACTGGCTGTATGTGGAAGACCATGCTAAGGCTATCGATATGGTACAGGAACAGGGAAGACTGTTCGAAACCTACAATGTGGGCGGACATAACGAGAAGCAGAATATCGAGATCATCCACATTATCATTGAGACTCTGCAGGAGATGCTTCCGGATTCCGATCCCCGCAAGGCACATATTAACAACGACCTGATCACTTACGTGGAAGACCGTAAGGGACATGACAGAAGATATGCCATTGCACCGGACAAGATCAAGGCAGAGATCGGCTGGTATCCCGAGACCATGTTCAAGGAAGGCATCCGCAAGACCATCGCCTGGTACTTCGAGCATGAAGACTGGATGAACAATGTGACCAGCGGTGATTACCAGAAGTACTACAATGAGATGTACGAAGAAAAGTAAAGAATACCTGTTAAATGGGAACGATGAACGTCGTTCCCATTCGGTGTGTTAAAAAACAAGTAAAAAGAAGCCCGAAAAGGGCGGATCGGAGGACGAAATGAAAGGAATTATACTGGCGGGAGGTTCCGGAACCAGACTGTATCCCCTGACAAAAGCGATTTCCAAGCAGATCATGCCGGTGTACGATAAACCCATGATCTATTATCCCCTGTCAACACTGATGCTGGCAGATATCAGAGAAATATTGATCATCTCCACCCCGAGAGATCTTCCGGTATTTCAGGAATTACTGGGAGACGGCAGCCAGCTGGGCATGCATCTGGAATATGCGGTGCAGGATCAGCCCCGTGGACTGGCAGATGCCTTTATCATTGGTGCGGACTTCATTGGCAACGACCGTGTGGCACTGGTGCTGGGAGATAATATTTTCTATGGACAGAGCTTCTCCGCAGTACTGCGCAGAGTAGCAGCCAGAGAAAAGGGCGCGACTATTTTCGGCTATTATGTGCGTGATCCCAGAGAATACGGTGTGGTGGAATTTGATGAGAATGGCAAGGCACTTTCCATTGAGGAGAAGCCGGAGCATCCCAAGAGCAATTATGCGGTTCCCGGACTGTATTTCTATGACAATGATGTAGTGGAGATCGCCAAGAATGTAAAACCCTCTGCAAGAGGAGAGATCGAGATCACCAGCATCAACAACGAGTACCTGAACAGAGGCAGTTTACAGGTAGAGACACTGGGAAGAGGCTTTGCATGGCTGGATACCGGCAATCATGATGCCCTTCTGGATGCGGCAGATTTCGTGGCGGCTTTCCAGAAGAGACAGGGGTTGTATATTTCCTGTATCGAGGAGATCGCTTTCAAGCGTGGGTTTATCGATAAAGAGCAGCTGTTAGCACTGGCAGAGCCGCTGCTGAAGACGAACTACGGTAAATATCTGGTAGAGGTAGCAAATGGACTCTAAGCTGCGGAAAATGGCGATTCTGGCCTCCATGGCGGTGATTCTGCTGGTGGCACTGCTGGTCATGTATGTCAACAGGGAGCAGTTTGCGGCAGCTCCCGGACAGCCGTCATCCGGCACTCAGAATGCCGGAGCGGGTGACAGTGCGCCTCCGGCGGAAAATGGCGATCAGGCAGAAGAGACGGTCTCACCGGATGGTCAGATCGGCAATGATCTGAAGGCATTTTTAAAGGATAATACGTTTTTTGATCAGGAAGTAAATCCAATTCTGGAAGCTGCAAAGGATAACAGCAACCGTCTATCCCTGGTAGCCACCTCCATAGAAAAGGATCTGCGGATCCAGATCGTGGACAACGAAGGAAGTCCGGTGACCGGGGAGAGCTTCTACGTACGACTGGACGGATTGGGAGATTACAAGGATCTGGATCAGGACGGTATCATTTACATTGGAGATCTGGACTCCGGAGACTATTATATTGAGCTCCTTCCCATTGAGGGATATAAGGTTCCGGTCAGTGAGACAAGAGTTCACGTCAAGGATAAAGTGGAGTATCTGGCCATTGACGATATTTCCCTGTTGATCAAGACGGAGGATGAAGTGGATGCAGAAGCCGAGGACAGCGCCGTGGCAGGTGCTCTGGCAGATGCGGACAAGACAGAGATCCAGAAGCTGCAGACCACGTCCGGTAATGCAAAGGTCGGTATCGATGTCTCCAAATGGAACAAGGAGATCGACTGGGATAAGGTGAAAAATGCAGGAGTGCAGTTTGCCATTATCCGTGCCGGATACCGCGGTTCGGTAACCGGAAGCCTGGTGGAAGATCCCATGTTCGTGACGAACATGAAGGGTGCACAGGCCGCAGGAATTCCGGTGGGCGTATACTTTTTCACCCAGGCCGTGGATGAGAGGGAAGCTGTGGAAGAGGCTTCCGCAGTGATCGAACTGATCCGGGATTACCGGCTGAACTATCCGGTATTTATCGATACCGAAGGTGCGGGCGGTAACGGCCGTGCGGACAGTCTGGATGCGGAGACCAGAACACTGGTATGTGAAGCGTTCTGCGGGACCATAGAAAATGCCGGATACACGGCGGGTGTCTATGCCAGCCGTAACTGGTACAACAATAATCTGCAGACAGCAAGACTGGAAAACTATCATATCTGGCTGGCAGAGTATCGCAGTGTTCCGTTATATCAGGGATATTATAAGACCTGGCAGTATACCTCCAAGGGAAAAGTGGACGGCATCGAAGGTCGTGTGGACATGAATATCACCTACGAATAGTCAATAAAAATAAAGAGTGAGGACGAAATAAATGGGTAAAATAACAGTAGAAACCTGTGAAATTGAAGGATTAAAGATCATTACTCCTACGGTATTCGGAGATGCCAGAGGATATTTTATGGAGACTTACAATTATAACGATTTCAAGGCTGCGGGAATTCCTGAGGTGTTCGTACAGGACAATCAGTCCGCTTCCAAGAAGGGTGTATTGCGTGGACTGCATTTCCAGAAACATTTTCCTCAGGACAAGCTGGTGCGCGTGATCCGCGGAGAAGTCTATGATGTGGCAGTGGATCTGCGGGAAGGTTCCAGGACTTTCGGCCAGTGGTACGGAGTGCTTTTGTCTGAAGAGAACAAGAAGCAGTTCTTTATCCCGAAGAATTTTGCACATGGTTTTCTGGTATTGTCGGATTATGCGGAATTCTGCTATAAATGTACGGATTTTTATCATCCCGATGATGAGGGCGGTATTGCTTACAATACACCGGATATCGGTGTAAAATGGCCGATTCCCGAAGGTATGGAACTGACGCTTTCCGAGAAGGATACCAAGTGGGGCACACTGGAACAGTACGTGAAGGAAAAAGAGAATGAAGGTAAGTAAGAAAACGGGTATTACCCTGTTTGTGACAGCGGCAGTGATCATGGCGATGCTCATTGTATTCCATAAGAATCCGGGACCTGCGGCAGATCCGGGACAGGAACTGGCCAAGAAGATCATTTCCTGCGTAGTGATCGCGGCGGCATGCGTTGCTTTTATTCACTGGTATGATAAATTCACCGGACTGCCGGTGGAACTGTTCCAGAACCGTCATCTGATCTGGAAACTGGCCAAAAATGATTTCAAAAAAAGATATGCGGGATCTTATCTGGGTGCGGTATGGGCCATGGCGCAGCCGGTGGTCACCGTGGCAATGTATTATATTGTCTTCGACAAGATCATGGGCAATACGAGTACTCCACTGCGGGAAGGAGTGGAAGTGCCCTTCGTATTGTTCCTGACGGCGGGACTGGTGCCCTGGTTCTACTTCAGTGAGGCATTGAACAATGGGACAAATGCACTGCTGGAATATAATTATCTGGTAAAAAAGGTAGTATTCAAGATCAGTATCCTGCCTATCATCAAGATCATTGCAGCCACATTTATTCATGTATTTTTTGTGTGTCTGTTGTTGATCGTGGCCGCTATCTACGGATATTATCCTACCATATATACTACACAGATCATTTATTATAGTTTCTGCCTGTTTATTTTCGTACTGGCGCTAAGCTACACGACCTGTGCAGTAGTAGTTTTTTTCCGGGATCTGTCCCAGATCATCAGTATCGGATTGCAGATCGGCATGTGGGCCACTCCCATTCTGTGGAATCTGGATGCATTGCCCGGCAAATGGATCATGATCCTGAAGCTGAATCCGCTGGTGTATATTGTAAACGGTTATCGAAGTGCTATTTATGAGAAGGAATGGTTTTTCCAGGATTTCTTTTCCACCATGTATTTCTGGATCATAACGGTAGTACTGTTCGGGTTGGGAGCCGTTATTTTCAAACGATTGAAGGTACATTTCGCAGACGTGCTATAATAGCTACGATTTCGAGAGTTCGAAGAACGGAGAAATCGTATTATAAAAACAGAGCATAACAAAACTTTTATAGATGAAGAACCTTGTGGGGAGGAGCTGCATTACAAAACTGTTGTGGGGAAAACAGAAAGGGTGAAAGTAATTGAAGGGTGCTCATGAAAAAATTAGAAAATTCTGGTTATGGAAGCCGGGAAAGATCCTGCTGGCCGTGGGCTGCTGTGGACTGTTGCTGTTGACGCTGATTCCATTGTTTCGTCTGACAGTCTATGCGGTTCCGTATTATGATGATTACAATTTCGGAAGATTTGCCAGAGCTGCCATGGAGCAGGAACAGTCAAAATGGGCTGCCATCTCCGGTGCACTGGATTGCTCCAGAACGCAGTGGTATGCGTGGCAGGGAACCTATTCTTCTATTTTCTTTATGGCATTGATGCCGGCAATCTGGGGAGAACAGTATTATTTCCTCGGTCCAGTGTTCATCCTGCTGCTATTGCTGGCGGGTACCATGACATTTACCCATGTGATCCTGCGGAAAGTACTGGGCATGGAAAAGTGGACCGGCCTGGCAGCACAGGCAGTGATTACAGTGGCAGTCTTTATGTTTATTTATTCCGCACAGAGTGGCTTCTACTGGTATAACGGCGGAGTTCATTACGTGGGAATGCACGGCTTTGGATTGTTGATGTTGTCTGTGGCAATCTGCCTGGAGAGAGCAGAAGGAAGAACTGCTACCGGGCTGCTATTTACGGCCTCGGTACTGCTTTCCATGATCACGGCCGGAAGCAATTTTGTCACGGCATTGCAGGGACTCTTATCGCTGTTGACGATTCTGTTTATAAGTGTGGTAGTGGAACACCGGAAAAAGGGACTGTGGCTGTTGCCTGCTACGCTGGTATACATTATAGGATTTGGGCTGAATGTAGCGGCACCGGGCAATTCCGTGCGGGCCCGCAGCTATGTCGGCTGGGGATACAGTCCCCTGGAGTCCATCGGCAGATCTTTTCTGGAAGGAGTAAAACATCTTCCAGAGTTTACGGGATCTATTGTTCTTATGGTAATGGTGATGCTGTTACCCCTGATCTGGCAGGCACTTAAGGAGACGGAGTATCGTTTCCGGTATCCGGGAGTCGTACTTCTGTGGTCCTTCTGCCTGTATGCCACCGGTTACACCCCAAGCCTGTATTCCCTCGGACATGCCGGATTGTCCAGAACTCTGAATGCGGTGAAGATCACATATTTATTGCTGTTGTTCCTGAACGAAATATACTGGTGCGGCTGGCTGCAGCAAAGACTGCAGAAGAAGGCATCAGGCAGCACGGTAAGATGGCTGGCGAACTGGGACGGAGCCGCAGTGTGGTGGTTTTATGCGATTATGGGTCTGGAATTTATCATGATCTTTCAGGTGTCACCCAATCAGGCAGGACATTATTCGGCTTATGGGGCCTATTACTATGTGCATACCGGAGAAGCGTATAATTTCCATCAGGAATATCTGGAACGGGTGGAGAAGCTATTGGGAGATGAGGATGATGTACAGCTGCAACCTTATCACTACAAGCCCTGGTTTTTGTGCATGGGAGACCTCTCGGAGGATGAAAATAACGAGGCCAACCGTTCTCTGGCCATATGGTATGACAAAGACAGTGTAACGCTGATAAGCGAGGATTAAAATTGATGCAGGAAAAGAAAAAGCTGGCCATTGAAGTCGATAATGTCCAGAAGATATATAAACTATATGATAAGCCCTCAGATCGGATGAAGGAGGCTTTCGGCTTCGGAAAAAAGACGAAGCATAAGCTTCATTATGCCCTGAAGGGTGTGGACATGAAGATCTATCAGGGAGAAACGGTGGGTATTATCGGTACCAACGGTTCCGGTAAATCCACGATCCTGAAGATCATCACCGGTGTATTGAATCCCACTTCGGGAAGAGTGCTGGTAAATGGCCGTATTTCCGCTCTGCTAGAGCTGGGTGCCGGATTCAATATGGAATATAACGGCATTGAAAATGTGTATCTGAACGGGACGATGATGGGATTTTCCGAGAAGGAGATCGAGGCAAAGCTTCCGGAGATCTTAAGTTTTGCGGATATCGGAGATTACGTCTATCAGCCGGTGAAGACTTATTCCAGCGGTATGTTCGTCCGGCTGGCCTTTGCGGTGGCCATCAATATCGAACCGGAGATCCTGATCGTGGATGAGGCTTTGAGTGTCGGTGACGTATTTTTCCAGGCAAAATGTTATCATAAATTCGAAGAATTCAAGAAGATGGGCAAGACCATTGTGTTCGTCAGTCATGATCTGAGCAGTATCAGCAAATATTGTGACCGTGTATATCTGCTGAATCAGGGAAATATCCTGGGCGAAGGCAGTCCCAAGGCCATGATCGACACCTACAAGCGGGTACTGGTGGGACAGTATGACGGCCCGGAGAGTGTGGGAGAAGAGACTGCCAGTCTGCTGGATGATGAAGACCTGCAGAGAGTAGCTGCCCAAAAAGCAGATGAGAAGGGAACCGATGCTTCCCAGGCTTCCATGGAGGCCAAGGGGCAGAATCCCAATGCCCTGGAATACGGTACGAAGCAGGCACAGATTGAGGAATTTTACATTACGGATGACAGAGGGGTTCCCACCAATGCGATCCTGAAGGGCAGTATGTTTACCATCCATATGCGGGTTCGTTTTATGGATCATATTCCGGCCCCCATTTTTGCATTTTCTGTAAAAAACGTCATCGGTGTGGAGATCACCGGTACAAATACCATGATTGAAAAGGCTTTTCTGGACAGCGTGGAGCCGGGAGAGGTGAAAAATGTGACTTTTACCCAGAAGATGAACTTACAGGGTGGTGAGTATCTGCTGTCTCTGGGAGTGACCGGCTACAATCAGGATACCTTCGAGGTATATCACAGACTGTATGATGCTTTGAATATTACGGTGGTATCGGACAAGAACACCGTAGGATATTATGATATGGATTCCGAAACAAAAGTATGGGATGCGGAGGAGAAGTAAGGAATGACAGAGACCATCGGGAAGATCACACTGAATCTGGATAAATATCCCGGCGAGGATTATTATTGCGACGGCAGTGTGGAGGACGAGATCTTAGACATTGTAAAAAAATACAGTACGGTGGAATATGACAGGATCATTGCGGAGCGAAAGAGCTGGCCGATCCTGTATCATTTGTCTGCTCTCCGGGAAAATATCGTGGATTTCCTTCCCATACAGAAAACAGAGAAAGTGCTGGAAGTGGGCAGCGGATGCGGAGCCATCACGGGTGCACTGGCAAGAAAAGCCGGGGAAGTGACCTGTGTGGATCTCTCGAAGAAGCGCAGCCTGATCAACGCCTACCGCCACAGTGAATGTGAAAATGTGACGATCCATGTGGGCAATTTCACGGATGTGGAACCGGAACTTCCCGCAGACTATGACTATATCTGTCTGATCGGTGTTTTTGAGTACGGACAGGCTTACATAGGCGGCAAGACGCCTTACGAGGATTTCCTTAAGATCCTGCAGAAGCATCTGGCACCGGACGGCAGGATCGTGATTGCCATTGAGAACAAATACGGATTGAAATATTTTGCCGGATGCAAGGAAGATCATCTGGGCAGCTGGTTTTCCGGCATTGAAAATTATCCGGAGGGCGGTGTGGTACGCACGTTTTCCCGTAAAAAGCTGGAGCGCATTTTCGATGCCTGCGGTGTGGGAGAACGCAGTTTTTATTATCCGTATCCCGATTATAAATTTATGACCACAGTCTATTCCGATGCTTATCTTCCAGGACGTGGAGAGCTGTCCAACAATCTGCGGAATTTTGACCGGGACAGAATGCTGTTGTTCGACGAGAAGAGTGCTTTTGACGGAATTGTGGAGGAAGGATTGTTCTCCGTATTTTCCAATTCCTATATGGCGGTGATCGGGGCACCTCTGGATCTGAAATATGCCAGATATTCCAATGACCGTGCGGAAAGCTTCCGGATCCGCACCGAGATCCTGCGGGACAAGGAAGGCTGTAAGACGGTCCGAAAATATCCGCTGACAAAAGAAGCGGAAGCCCATGTGCGTCATATGCCGGAGGCTTATGAAAAATTGAAGGAACGGTATGCGGGAAGCAGTCTGGATGTCAATGTCTGCCATCTGGGAGAAGAGAACGGCATACCTTATGCAGAATTTGAGTTCGTGCCGGGCAGACCGCTGTCGGAACTGATGGACGAATGCCTGGACAGGCAGGATGTGGAGGGATTTCACAACCTGTTCGCAGAATATCTGGAGAGAGTGGGCTACGGGGAGGATGTGCCGGTGGCAGACTTTGATCTGATCTTTGCCAATATTCTGGTGGATGGTGACCACTGGACACTGATTGATTATGAATGGACTTTTGACCGTCCCATAGAGACCAGAGCTCTGGCATTCCGGGCTGTATACTGTTATGTACTGGAAGATGAAAGACGTAATGCACTGGAACTGGATCGTATTCTGGATCGTCTGGGCATCGCGGAAAACGAAGCCAGACAGTACAGAGAGCAGGAGATGGAATTCCAGAAATATGTGACCGGACAGAAATTGTCCATGGGTGAGATCCGCAATCTCTTAGGCGGCGAAATTTATAAGCCCACGGAATGGATCGGACGGTTCCGTCAGACGGAGGGAGAACTCAGGGTACAGATCTATGAGGACAAGGGACAGGGATTTTCCGAAGAAAATTCCTATTTCCCGGAGAACGTCTATGCAGAGGAAAAACAGGCGGAATTTACGGTGAATTTCGATGGAAATGTCCATTATTTACGGCTGGATCCGGCCATGTGCGCCTGCGTGTGTAAAATCCGGGAGCTTACCATGAACGGACAGCCGGTTCCTGTGCAGGACAAAAAGATCGTTACCACCAATGGAAAAATCTTAAAGTCCGCAGACGGTTCGGAGCATCCCAGCGTGGTATTTCCCACGGAGGATCCGAATCTGACGATCCGGGTGGATGCATTGGACAGAAAGGCAGAGAACATCCTGATTGTGAAAATGGAGATCGTGCAGATTCCCCTTGCTGTGGCAAGTGACATGGCGGGAGCGGTGAAAAAATTTTTCTAAGGAGACAGGAAACTTGAGCATTCGGACGTCAGTAAAGCAGATGCTTGTCAGACAACAGGATAAAAAGTATGAAGCAGAACTGGCAAAGCTGCGGGTGACCTACGCGCAATGGGCTGCGGAGCAGGAAAAAAAGATTGCGGAAACAGTGGTCACAGAGATCGGGGAAAGAGCCGGTCTTGCGGAATTCGTGATCTACAGGCAGCAGAAAGGACAGCTGGCGGAAAATGCTGTGGAGCGGATCAATGCGTATTTTGTGAAGCATCCGGAGGCAGAGATCGTCTATGGAGATGAAGATCTGCTGTCAGAGAACGGAGAGCGTGTGATCCCCTGGTTCAAGCCTTGCTGGGCTCCGGATACCTACCGGGCTTTCTTCTATGTGGGAAGCGTTGTGGCAGTGCGGAGCAGACTGTTGCAGAAACTGGGGGAGCCCGGGGCTGTGACAGAAGGAGAGAGCACCGGCAGGGAAATAGTATTTTCGAAAGCGGAAGAGATCCGTCCCCTGATGGACCGGCTGTTTCTGGCGGCCGGTGGATTTAAGAGAGGCTGTCATACCATTGGACATCTGGAAGAAGTGCTGTTTCACGGCACTTTTGGTACTGCGGGAATCGGACTGCAGGGACCGGCAGAAACCAGCCGGGAGAAAGCGGAAGATGAGCAGAACCCCTGGGAAGAGTACCGGACGGCAGCGGAATCCGCAAAACTGTCCGTGGAACTGGCGGCCAAAGCGGCAGAGGAAGCCAGAGAACTGTTCGCCGGAGAGCTTAGGGTCTCTGTGATCATTCCTTCCAAAGATAATCCTTCCGTACTGGGAAAATGTCTGCGGTCGCTGACGCAACGCCCGGAGGGCAGTGTTCCGGTGGAAATCCTGCTGATAGATAACGGAAGTAACGAGGAAAACAGGAAAAAAACAGAACAGCTGGTGGAAGAAATCCGGACAGCCGGAACACCGATCCGGTATGTATATGAGCCTGCGGAGTTCAATTTTTCCACCATGTGTAATCGTGGCGCAGAACTGGCAGATGGCAAGCTGCTGCTGTTCTTAAATGATGATATTGAATTATGTGAGAATGACTGGCTGGATAAAATGGTGTCCAGAGCCTTGCAGCCTTATGTGGGCAGTGTGGGACTGAAACTTTATTATCCGGATTCCGTGAAGATCCAGCATGACGGCATTGTCAATCTGCCGGTGGGACCGGTGCATAAGCTGCAGTTTATGGAGGATGACAGAAGCTACTATTTTGGACGGAACCGTTTTACACAGGATTGTGTGGCCGTGACGGGAGCCTGTCTCCTGATCCGGACAGAGGTGTTCCGGGAGGCCGGAGGATTCCGGGAAGCGTTGCGGGTAGCCTATAATGATGTGGAACTGGGCTTCCGGCTTCTGGAAATGGGATACTACAATGTGGTGTGGAACGACCGCTTTGCATATCACCATGAATCTCTCAGCCGGGGAAGCGATGAAAGTCCTGAGAAAATGCAGCGTCTGGTACAGGAGAGAGAGCTGCTCTACCAGATGCATCCACAGTTCCGGGGAGAGGATCCTTTTTACCCGAAGGGACTGAACCGGGAAGGACTGGACAGCCGTGTGGTCCCGGCGTATCTTACGGACCGGAATATTTTGCAGGAGCCTTTCTGGAAAAGGGGACTTCCTGACGGAGAGGAATTACAGAAGATCCGCAGGGATGACTGCCTGATGGCCAGAGTGGAAACAGCGGGACCGGAGCGGATCCAGGGATATAGTGTGATTCTGGGGGACGACAATGCCTGCTATGAGAAATATCTGTTACTGCTTCCGGACGGGGAAGCAGAAGAGAAGAGTATCTGGTCCATGAAATTACTGCCTGCCTACCGGCAGGAACTGGAGGAAAATCTTCCGGATCAGAAAAATGTGGCATTGGGCGGCTTTTGTGTCCTCAGAGAAGGAGAACAACTGCCGGCGGGAAACTATACGATCGCTGTTCTTGTGGTGAATCGTGTCAGCAAGCTGAAACTTTGGAATACTACGGGAAAATATCTGACCGTAGAGCTTCCGGCAGCAAAAGAATAAAACAGATGCATGATCCGCTAAAATGCGGTGAAAGCATCACGGAGGAGACATATGTCAGAGAGCAACACCGAGATCAATTATAAGGAAGCCTACGAGAGAGAGCATGAAAAATGTGCGGATCTGGCGGACAAGATCGTAGTACTGGAATCGGAGAAGGAAGATCTGCAGTTCAAACTGGACCGGATCAAGAAAAATAAATTCTGGAAGGCTACAGGACCTGCCAGAAGTGTGATCCATTTTGCCCAGAGACAGAAGGAACGGCTGTCTCATTGCGGCGGTCCCAAAGATATTCTGCGGAAGATCCGTAACAAGAGTCACCAGAAGAGCCTGATGGAATCCTACGGTACCGGAAGCTTTCCCGATGCGGAGCAGAGGAAGAAAGAGGAAGAAACGGTATTCCCCTATATGCCGAAGATCAGTATTCTCGTGCCGTTGTGGAATAACAAGAGAGAGTTCCAGATACAGATGCTGGACTGCGTCATGAACCAGACCTATCAGAACTGGGAACTGTGTCTGGCGGACGGTTCCGATGCGGAACATGCTTACATCGAAGAACTCTGCAAGGAGTACGCGGCGAAATCAGATGGCCGTATTGTATATAAGCACCTGGACCATAACGGAGGTATTTCCTACAACACCAATGAGTGTTACAAGCTGGCCACCGGAGACTATATCGGACTGTTCGATCAGGATGACATTCTGCATCCTTCCGTATTGTATGCCTATGTGAAGGAAATCAATGAACAGGGTGCGGATTATCTGTACTGTGATGAGACCACCTTCCAGGAGGACAATATTAATAAAATGCTGACCATGCATTTTAAGCCGGATTATGCACCGGATAATCTGCGGGCCAACAATTATATCTGTCATTTCAGCGTCTTTTCCAGAAAACTTCTGGAAGGCGAGGAACTGTTCCGTACGGCTTTTGACGGTGCGCAGGACCACGATATGATCCTGCGTCTGACGGACAGAGCACAAAAGATCGTACATGTGCCCAGACTGATGTATTACTGGAGAAGCCATGCGGGCAGTACCGCCGCCAGTATTGACGCAAAGCCCTATGCCATCGAGGCGGCAAAGGGTGCCGTGGCGGATCATCTGAAAAAGCATGGATTCAAACATTTTCAGATCACCAGTACCAGAGCCTGTGCCACAATTTTCCGGATCCGCTATCAGATTCTGGGAGATCCGAAGATCTCCATCGTGATCGCCAACAAGGATCACGTGGAAGATCTGAAGAGATGTATTACTTCTATTCAGAAGAACAGCACCTGGAGCAACTACGAGATCATCGTGGTGGAGAACAACAGCACCACACCGGAAATCCGGGATTACTATTCCCAGCTGCTGGGATTGTCCGGCAATGATTCCTACGCAGAGAGATGCAAGCTGCATACCGTCTGCGGTCATGACGGCGGGATTCTGCACAGCGAGGACGGCCGGATCTCTGTGGTGACCTATCATGGTGACTTTAATTATTCTGCTGTAAATAATCTGGGAGTATCCTATGCCACCGGAGATTATATCCTTTTGCTGAACAATGATACGGAAGTGATCACTGCCAACTGGATGGAAGAGATGCTGATGTATGCACAGCGGGAAGATGTGGGTGCCGTAGGTGCAAAGCTGTATTATGCGGACAAGACGATCCAGCATGCCGGTGTAGTCATCGGACTGGGGGCACATCGAACCGCAGGACATACCCATTATCGTATTCCGGTACAGAACCTCGGCTACATGGGACGCCTGTGTTATACCCAGAATGCCACGGCAGTGACCGGAGCATGTCTGTTGGTGAAAAAGAGTCTGTATGAGCAGGTGGGAGGACTGGACGAGAGCTTTGTGATCTCTCTGAATGACGTAGATTTCTGCCTGAAACTGCGCAAACTGGGACTGCTGAATGTATGGACCCCTTTTGCGGAACTGTATCATTATGAATCTATTTCCAGAGGTCTGGATGATCAGGGAGAGAAGGCGGAGCGTTACAACAAAGAATCCGGGCATTTCCGTGAAAAATGGAAGGCTGAGCTGGAGGCGGGAGATCCCTATTACAATCCGAATTTCTCCCTGGATCGCAGTGACTACGCGCTGAGAGATCCGGCAGTTAGCTGACGTTAAATAGTTCTTTTCAGTAGAGGGAATCTATGGTAAAATATCACCGGAGAGCGTTTACTGAAGATATGGAAAGATATTGAAAGATAGCGATAAAGCAGGAGGATAGGAAAATGAGTTATATGGACGAACTGAATTTCTGGTTAAATGATGATTATTTTGACCAGAAGACCAAAGATGAACTTCTGGCAATCCGTAACAACGAAGCAGAAGTGGAAGATCGTTTTTACAAGGAACTGGAATTCGGTACCGGCGGCTTACGTGGTGTGATCGGTGCGGGAACCAACCGTATGAATGTATATACCGTTCGTAAGGCAACTCAGGGTCTTGCCAATTATATTATCAAGCGCGGTACACAGAGTAAGGGTGTGGCAATTGCATTCGACTCCCGCCGCATGTCTCCCGAGTTTTCCGATGAGGCAGCAAGATGTCTGGCAGCCAACGGCATCAAGGCATACATTTTTGAATCTTTAAGACCTACCCCGGAACTGTCCTTTGCCCTTCGTACGCTGGGATGTACTGCAGGTATCGTAGTGACCGCAAGCCACAACCCTCCTGAGTACAACGGCTACAAAGTATACTGGGAGGACGGCGCACAGGTAACCGCTCCTATCGATAAGGACATCATCACCGAAGTACAGGCCATCAAGGATTATCATACCGTGAAGACCATGAGCAGAGAAGATGCGGAAAAAGCAGGCCTCTATCAGGTGATCGGTAAAGAGATCGATGACAAGTACATGGCTGAGCTGAAGAAGCAGATCATTCATCCCGATGTTATTCAGGAAATGGCTGATGACATCAAGATCGTATATACTCCGTTATGCGGTACCGGTAACAAGCCGGTAAGACGTATCCTGTCCGAGCTGGGATTTAAGCACGTCTATGTAGTTCCCGAACAGGAGAATCCGGATCCAAACTTCACCACACTGGATTACCCGAACCCTGAGGATCCCAAGGCATTTACATACGCACTGCGTCTGGCCAAGGAGAAGGATGCGGACATCGTTCTGGCAACCGATCCCGATGCAGACCGTCTGGGTGTGTATGCCAAGGATACCAAGACCGGCGAGTATGTGGCATTTACCGGTAACATGTCCGGTATGCTGATCGCAGAATATATCCTGAGAGAGAAGACTGCTACCGGCGCTATGCCTGAGAATCCCGCACTGGTAACCACCATCGTTACCACCAATATGACCAAGCCCATCACCGAAGCTTATGGTGTAAAGCTGATCGAAGTACTGACCGGCTTCAAGTTCATCGGTGAGCAGATCAAGCTCTTCGAGCAGACCGGCAGCAACAATTATGTATTCGGTCTGGAAGAGAGCTACGGCTGTCTGGCAGGTACTCATGCAAGAGATAAGGATGCAGTTGTAGCGGTTATGTGTCTGTGTGAAGTGGCGGCTTACTGCAAGAAGCACAACATGACTCTGTGGGATATGATGGTATCCATGTATGAGAAATACGGTTACTTCAAGGAAACCCAGTACACCATTACCATGAAGGGTATCGATGGTGCAAGACAGATCGCTGAGATCATGGATAAGCTTCGTAAGAATCCGCCCAAGGCATTCGGTGACCTGAAAGTGGAGAAATTCCGTGACTATCTGAACGATGTAGTCATCGACATGGAGAGCGGCGAGAAGACCACTACCGGACTTCCCAAGTCCAATGTCCTGTATTTTGAACTTCCCGACAATGCATGGTGCTGCGCCCGTCCTTCCGGAACCGAGCCCAAGATCAAGTTCTACATGGGTGTTAAAGGTAACAGCATAGAGGATGCACAGGCCAAGGTAGAGAAACTGACCGAGGATGTAAAGGCTGTACTGTAACCACCATGAGCAAATAGCATGCAAGCATGTTATTCAGGAAAGCGCTGGAAGAGCGATTTTGCGAATGGGGTTCTGAATAGTTAATGTTATTTTTAAGAGCGAATCGCCCGGGAAGGGCGATTTGCTCTTTTATAAAAGTGGAGGTATCCGTGGCAAAGCTGAACATAGCAAACCTTAAGAAAACTCTATATTATCTGCAACGCAACGGCCTGAGGGAAACCTGGATCTCTGTAAGGGAACGCCTGACAGAGACAGACCGCTATTTTTATGTGCCCTGTCCGGAAGAGGAACTGGAAAGGCAAAGTTGCAGAAAATGGGATAATCCGGTTACATTCAGCATTGTGGTGCCGTTGTACCGTACCCCGGAAATCTATCTGAACAGAATGATAACAAGCGTTATGCAACAGAGCTATCCTCACTGGGAACTGATTCTGGCGGATGCCACAGAGGATCACAGTGTGGAGGAGACGTTGACAAATCAGGGATTCCTGACAGAACGGCTCCTGGAAAATGCGGAAACTATTGCAGCGGATGCAAGGATCCACTATATACACCTTACGGAAAATGCCGGAATTGCGGCGAATACCAATCAGGCATTACCCTATGCAAAGGGAGGATATATCGGCCTGCTGGATCATGATGATGTATTGACACCGGATGCTCTGTATGAGATGGCAAATGCTATTACTAAAGCAAATGACAGAGGTGTCAGAGTTGCATTCGCTTATTCGGATGAAGACAAATGCAACGGGGATGAGACAAAATATTACGATCCCAACCATAAAGAAGACTTTAATTACGATTTAATCCTGAGTAATAACTATATCTGCCATTTTCTGGTGATGGATGCAGACCTGATGAAGAAACTGTCATTCCGGCCGGAATGCGACGGTGCCCAGGACTATGATCTGGTGCTGCGGGCAGTGTCAGAGGTGCTGGCTGCAGATGGCCGCTCCGGGGAGGAGAGAATTCTTCATATTCCCAGAGTGCTGTATCACTGGAGATGCCATGAAGCATCTACAGCAGCCAATCCCCACAGCAAGAAATATGCTTACGAAGCGGGGCTGCGTGCACTACAGGATCATGCGGCAGAACGTGGGATCCCGGCAAAGGCAGAGGAGACCAGACATGTAGGATTTTATCGGTTACAATATACAGAGGTATTACAGGAGAGACCGGATGTGGCTGCCGTAGGTGGCAGAGTGCTGTCCGGGAAAAACCGCGGCAGGATCGCCGGCGGCAGAATGACTGCGGACGGAAAGGTGTTCTACGAGGGACTGCCGAAGGACTTTGGCGGTTATCTTCACCGGGCGGAGCTGTCCCAGGATGCAGAAGCGTTAGACCTTCGCTGCATCAGGATCCGGTCAGCTGACAGGGAATTGTTTGAAAAAATCGTGGGAGTGCCTTATACGGAAGTAGTAAGAGGTCCGGAACAACAGCCGGTATTTGACAGCTCCACACTGCCTGCCGGGGCAGATATCCGGCTTTTAAGTCTGCAATTATCGGAAGCATTACGAAAACGGGGAAGACTGCTGTATCTGCCGGAGTATCCGGAGAAATGGGAGAGACTATGAAGGAAGTAACCGTCGTTATACCCAATTACAACGGAATGAAATATTTACCGGAATGTATGACTTCCCTGTGTCAGGGACAGGAAAATGCACCGGAATATGAAGTGCTGATCATAGACAATGGTTCTGCTGACGGGAGCGTGGAATATCTGGACAGCGAATGGTGTCGCAAAAAAGAGGCCCAGGCAGAAGATGAGGGGAAACCGCAGGTGCGTCTGATCGCCCTGCCGGAGAACACCGGCTTCTGTCATGCGGTGAATCTGGGAATCCGGGAGGCACGAAGCCCCTATGTGATCCTGTTGAACAACGATACCAGAGTAGAAGCTGGATTTGTGAAAGGACTGTATGATGCCATCCGGAAGGATGAAAAGATCTTTTCCGTCAGCGCCAAAATGCTTATGTGGGACAAGCCGGAGCTGCTGGATGATGCGGGAGACCGCTATTGTGTTCTGGGATGGGCATATTCCCGGGGAAAAGGCCGGCCTGCTTTGGATTATGACAAGAATGTCAGCATATTCTCAGCCTGTGGCGGAGCGGCAATTTACAGACGTCAGGTATTTGAGGAGATCGGTTATTTTGACGAAGCACATTTTGCTTATCTGGAAGATCTGGATATCGGTTACCGTGCCCGGATCTACGGCTATGAGAACCGGTACGAGCCGACGGCATCCGTTCTGCATTACGGCAGTGCTTCTACGGGCTCCCGTTACAATTCCCGGAAAACGGAACTTTCTTCTGCCAATAATATCTATGTCATCGGCAAAAATATGCCGCTATTGCAGTGGATTCTGAATCTGCCGTTCTTTTTGCTTGGATTTGGCATAAAATTTCTGTTTTTTTGCAAGAAGAGAATGGGAAAACTATATTTAAAGGGACTGGCAGAAGGGTGGAAACGTACCGTGGGTCCTGTGGGAAAGCAGGCAAAGGTGCGCTTTCAATGGAGCCATCTATGGAATTATGTGAAGATTCAGTGGCAATTATACCTGAATGTTTTTCGAATTCTTATGAAATCTTAAGAAATTGCTTCATAAATTCTTAAGTTGAGAAAAAACCATCGTTATTGTAGAATGAAATCGTTGAAAAGAAGCTTTTCGGACTTAAAGATTGGGTGACCCGTATGATAAAAGACAACCAGAAAGTCTTTAACAGGCTTCTTGTGATAATCGATGCGCTGATCACGGCAGTATCTTTTGTCCTTGCCTATTATATCAAATTTTATATCTTGAATGACGGTCCGGGGATCGGTGTCCTGCCGGTGCAGGATTACTATATGCTGCTTCCCTTTATTGTACCCGGTTATATGTTCTTGTATTACCGGTGCAGTGTGTATTCCCCGAAGCGTACGGTTCGCCGCAGACATGAGATATACAGTATCCTGCAGGCGAATACCATTGGCCTGGCGGCTTTGATCATTATTTTGTATATGATCATCCGTGAGATCAATTTTTCACGATCCGTCATGGCAATTTTTTATGTCCTGAATGTTTTTCTGACTTCCGTATTCCGTATCATCATGCGCAAGGCATTGCGTTCCATACGGAAAAAGGGGTACAACCTGAAGCACATTTTGCTGGTAGGTTATTCCCGGGCGGCGGAGGAATATATCGACAGAATCCTCAGCAATCCCCAATGGGGATATGTAGTGTGTGGTATTCTGGATGAGCACATCCCGGGCGGCACGACCTATAAGGGAGTGAAAGTACTGGGAACGCTTGGTAATCTGGAATACATCCTTCCGGAGAACAAGCTGGATGAAATCGCAATCACACTTTCCCTGAAGGATTATGATTATCTGGAAGGTGTGGTGGATATCTGTGAGAAATCCGGGGTGCACACCAAATTCATTCCGGATTACAGCAGTCTGATCCCCAGCAGACCCTATACGGAGGATCTGATGGGATTACCGGTGATCAATATCCGGTATGTACCGCTGACGAACACAGGCAATATGGTGATCAAGCGGGCAATGGATATCGTTGGTTCCATTTTCGGTATCATTATTACCTCACCGATCATGCTCATATCAGCAATTCTGGTAAAGCTGTCCAGCCCGGGACCGGTGATCTTTAAGCAGGAACGGGTAGGACTTCATAATAAGCCGTTTTATATGTACAAATTCCGCAGCATGGCAATGCAGACGGCGGCGGAAGAGAAAAAGGGATGGACGGTACGCAATGACCCCAGAGTCACCGGTATCGGTAAGATTCTCAGACGTACCAGTATCGATGAACTTCCCCAGCTGTTCAATATCTTAAAAGGAGATATGAGTCTGGTCGGTCCCAGACCGGAAAGACCGCAGTTTGTGGAAAAGTTCAAGGAAGAGATTCCCCGTTACATGGTAAAACATCAGGTACGGCCGGGACTGACCGGATGGGCACAGGTGAATGGCTTGCGCGGTGATTCCTCCATCAAGAAGAGAATCGAATATGATATTTACTATATTGAGAACTGGACCATTGGATTTGATATCAAGATCATTCTTATGACGTTCTTTACAGGATTTATCAATAAAAATGCTTATTAGTACAAGGAGAAGACAAGATGGCAACAAATTCTAACAACAATGGCGGCAATGGTCAGAGACCTGCCGGAAGCGGAAGAAAACCTTCCGGAAGCGCACAGAGACCTACAGGACAGAGACCCGCCGGAAGCGGTCAGAGACCTGCCGGCAGTGGACAGAGAACCGGAGCTGCGAACGGACAGAAGAGAATGTCTGCCAAACAGCGTGCAGCCAAGAAGAGAAGAAAGGTTATCATCTTTGGCGTAGAGATCGTAGTGATCCTGTTCATGGTAGCAGTATTGTATCTGGTAATGACTCATACCAGCAATGAGGGCCCCAAGGTAACCGTTCTGGAGACAGAAGAACTTCAGATTCCCGAAGAGGTGCAGCAGGATGAAACTATGAAGGGCTATATGAACATTGCCCTGTTCGGTGTGGATGCCACCAAGGAAAGCCTGTTGTACAAGGGCAGCCGAAGCGATAGTATCATGATCGCCAGCATCAACATGGATACCGGTGATATCAAACTGGTCAGCGTATATCGTGATACGTACCTGAATATCGGTACGGATTCCTACCAGAAATGCAATGCCGCTTATTCCTATGGCGGAGCAGAGCAGGCGGTTAAGATGCTGAACATGAATCTGGATATGGATATTACGAACTTTGTGACCGTAGGCTATAAAGGACTGAGCGAAGTGATCGACGGTCTGGGCGGTATCTATATTGATGTGGACTCTGAGGAGATCAAGCATATCAACAACTATCAGATCGGTATTGCAGAAGTTTTGAAATGCGATTATACACCGGTAACTGAGACCGGTATGCAGCTGTTGAATGGTCTGCAGGCTACTGCTTACTGCCGTATCCGTTATACCGCTGGTAACGACTTTAAGCGTGCTGCCCGTCAGCGTGAAGTCATTCAGGCAATCGAAGATCAGGCAAAGAAAGCAGATTATGCAACATTGTCCAAGGTATTCAACAGTGCCATCGACGACATTTACACCAGTCTGGATTCCAAGGACATCCTGGATCTGCTGAGCAATATTTCAAATTATCGCATAGTGGACGAAGGAGGTTTCCCCGAAGAGACCATGCGTGACACCGGCAATATCGGTGCAAAGGGAAGCTGTGTTATTCCGGTAAATCTCGAAAGCAATGTAGTATGGCTGCATCAGTTCCTGTTTGATGATGCCAACTATTCCGTAACCAGCAACGTGAAGGAATACAGCAATAAGATTGAATCTGACACATCACCTTATATGAATAAGTAAGAAACAGTGTATAGAGTAAAGCAACAGGAATACAAGGGAGTCTTCCGGAATCTGCCGGGGCTCCCTTGTGCATTACCCAGAAGGTTATAATCCTCTTGGACAGTAGGAAAAGGCTTGTGCCGCAATAAGAGTTAAAGTATAATGAACCAGAGATTGGAAAAGTGAGGAGCGCTCTGACATGGAGATAGATGTGATCATTCCCCTGTATAAGCCGGGAAAAGAATTATTTACATTATTGGATAAACTGGGCAGTCAGAGCGTACCGGTACATCAGGTGATTCTTCTGAATACGGAAGAAAAATATTTTGAACAGCTGATCTACGGAATCAGATTTCTGGAAACCTATCAGAATATCAAGGTATACCATGTATCCAAAAGAGAGTTCGATCATGGCGGTACGAGACGGATGGGAGTAAAAAAGTCTTCTGCGGATGTCTTCGTGATGATGACACAGGATGCCATGCCGAAAGATGACAGGCTGATCGAAAAACTGGTGGAACCCCTGCAGGGGGAAGTGGCGGTGGCCTATGCGAGACAGCTGCCCAGAGAGGATTCGACACCGGTGGAGAGCTATACCAGAGAATTTAACTATCCGGCAAAGTCCCGGATCAAATCGGCAGCAGACCTGGACAGCCTGGGGATCAAGACCTTTTTCTGCTCCAATGTCTGTGCGGCCTATCGCCGGGAGATCTATGAGGAACTGGGCGGGTTCGTCAGACATACGATATTTAATGAAGATATGATCTATGCGGCAAAGGCGGTGGAAGCAGGATACTCTGTGGCTTATGCGGCGGATGCGCAGGTGGTGCATTCTCATAATTATACCAACGGGCAGCAGTTCCACAGAAACTTTGACCTGGGAGTATCGCAGGCAGAGCATCCCGAGATTTTTGCAGCATATCCTTCGGAGTCCGAGGGAAAACGAATGGTGAAAGATGTGACGGTATATTTGCGCAGCAACCATATGTCTGCCGGATTGCCCCATTTTTATATGCAATGCGCCTGTAAATATGCAGGTTATTTACTGGGAAAGAACTATCGCAGGCTCCCGAAAAAATGGGTACTTGCTTTTACTTCCAACAAGGAATACTGGAAACAGAACAGAAAGGATGTATGACTATGTGTGGTATTGTAGGTTATATTGGAACAGAACAGGCAGCGCCGATCATTCTGGACGGTCTGTCCAAGTTGGAATACCGTGGATATGATTCCGCAGGTATGGCGATTTTTGACGGTGAGAAGATCAACACCAGAAAAGCAGTGGGAAGACTTAAGGTTCTGGAGAACCTGACCCATGGCGGAGAGAATATGAAAGGAACCTCCGGTATCGGACATACCCGTTGGGCAACTCACGGAGCTCCCAGCGATATCAATTCCCATCCGCATATGAACAATGCCGGAACCATTGCCGTGGTACACAACGGCATTATCGAGAACTATATTCCCCTGAAGAAAAAGATGCAGGATAAGGGGTATCAGTTCGTATCCGAGACTGATACCGAGGTATTGGCACATCTGTTAGACTATTATTACAAGGGAAATCCTCTGGAAGCCATCACGAAGGTGCTTCATCGTGTGGAAGGCTCTTATGCGCTGGGAATCATGTTTGCAGATCAGCCGGATAAGATTTTTGCAGCCCGCAAGGACAGCCCGCTGATCGTAGGAAAGAGCGACAACGGCAGCTTTATCGCTTCCGATGTTCCTGCGATATTGAAATATACCAGAACCGTATATTATGTAGACAATCAGGAAGTTGTGGAATTACAGCAGGGTAGTCTGCGTTTCTTCTCCGTGGATGAGGAAGAGATCGAGAAGCAGCCGGTGACCATTGACTGGGATGCCAATGCGGCAGAAAAGGCTGGATATGAGCACTTCATGCTGAAAGAGATCTATGAGCAGCCGAAGACCATCAACGATACCATCTCTCCGAGAATCAAGGATAATGATATTGTGATCGAAGAGCTGAACATGAGTGATGAAGAGATCAAAGAGATCACGAAGATCCATATTGTGGCCTGCGGCTCCGCATATCATACCGGAGTTACCGCAAAATATGTGATCGAGGGTCTGGCAAGAATTCCGGTAGAAGTGGATGTGGCCAGTGAATTCCGTTATCGTGATCCGATTCTTCAGAAGGGTAATATGGTCATTGTCATCAGCCAGTCCGGTGAGACGGCAGATACTCTGGCAGCACTGAGAGAGTCCAGGGAAAGGGGCTTCAAGGTACTGGGCATTGTCAATGTGGTGGGAAGCTCCATTGCCAGAGAGGCAGACAGTGTTATGTATACCTGGGCAGGTCCCGAGATCGCAGTGGCTACCACCAAGGCTTACAGTGCACAGCTAGCTGCACTTTACATGCTGGCTATGAAATTCGCCAGGGTACGTGGTACTATTGATCAGGAGAAGTTCGCCGGTATGCTGACAGATTTAAGATGCCTGCCGGATCAGATTGAACTGCTTCTGGGACAGAAGGAGAAGATCCAGCATTTTGCCAATCGTTACGTGGGAGCAAGAGATATTTTCTTCATCGGACGCGGTATTGACTACGCAATCTCGCTGGAAGGATCCCTGAAACTGAAAGAGATCTCCTATATTCATTCTGAGGCTTATGCAGCCGGAGAACTGAAGCATGGTACGATTTCTCTGATCGAAGATGGGACGCTGGTAGTGGCTTTGGCAACCCAGCCGGATCTGTTCCAGAAGACCATCAGTAATATGGTAGAAGTAAAAGCAAGAGGAGCCTTTGTTATGGCAGTCACCATTGAAGGCAACAAGGCCATTGAGAAAGCGGCGGATTATGTAATATACATCCCCGAGACCAATCCGTACTTTACCAATTCTCTGGCAATCATTCCTTTGCAGTTGTTCTCCTACTATGTGGCAGTGGGACGCGGCTGTGACGTGGATAAACCCAGAAACCTGGCAAAATCCGTTACTGTTGAGTAGAGTGTAATAACTTACCCATAGAGAGACTGAGGACTGCTTGCAGGCAGAACAGACTCTCTGTTTTTTCAGGATTCATAATTGCTTCAGAAAGTTATCACAATTCGGACACAATTGACGGATATACTGTGTTCATAGGGTGAGAGGAAGAAATGAAACAGATAATGGTAAAAAGAGTTTCTCACTTGCAACAGGATAGGAGGAAGCAATATGTACGAGAATGATAATTTTTCCGGTTACGGAACCGGCAATGAAAATACAACCGGTACATTCAGTGGAGCAGATCTGAATGAGACGAGAACAGAAAACAGTTATGGCTATGAAAATCATAGTACTACCCAGAGTGCAGCAGGAAGCAACAATGGTTACACCACTTATCAGATGGGCGGAACCACAGGCAGCAACAATACGGAGCCTAAGAAAACCAAAAAAAATGGCGGTTACTTCCGGAAGGCAATGGTAAGTGTCAGCCTGGGATTGTTCTTCGGACTGTTCGCAGGAATCGGTTTCTATGCAGTACAGCAGGGAACCGGGATGTTTACGACCAGCACAGATACCGCAGTGGTAGATGAGATCGCTTCTGAGGCAACGACAGAAAGTACCCAGAGTGCACAGCTGGCTACCAATGTTACTTATGTAGAGTCCGATGTATCCAATGTGGTAGAAAAAGTAATGCCTGCCATGGTATCCATCGTAAATAACTTTACCGAGACAGCCAATGTCTTCGGACAGCAGTATACACAGGAAGAAGCAGCCAGCGGTTCCGGTATCATTGTAGGTAAGACCGATGATGAACTGCTGATCGTATCCAATAATCATGTAGTAGAGAGTGCAGATACTCTGACCGTTACTTTTATCGATGGCAGTGAAGCACAGGCACAGGTCAAAGGACTGGATTCCGATATGGATCTGGCAGTGATCGCAGTATCTTTAAATGATCTGAGTGATGATACCAAGAATGCCATTACAGTAGCAACACTTGGCAGCAGTGATGATCTGAAGCTTGGTGAGCCGGTCATCGCTATCGGTAATGCCCTTGGCTATGGTCAGTCTGTTACCAACGGTATTGTAAGTGCCCTGAATCGTGAGATCACTCTGGAGAACGGCTCTACCGGTACTTTCATCCAGACCAACGCAGCCATCAACCCCGGTAACTCCGGCGGTGCACTGCTGAACATGAATGGTGAGGTTATCGGTATCAACTCCAACAAGATCGGTGGTACTACCGTAGAAGGTATGGGATATGCTATCCCTATTACTTCGGCAAGTCCTATCATTGCAGATCTGATGGAGCGTCAGACCAGAACCAAGGTAGCTGAGGATGAAGTCGGTTACATCGGCATCTCCCTGCAGGAAGTAACTTCCCAGATCTCCCAGATGTACAACATGCCGGAAGGTATCTATGTAGTATCTGTAGAGGAAGGCAGCGCAGCAGCCAATGCCGGTATCATGAAAGGTGATATCATTACCAAATTTGACGGCAGCAGTATCTCTTCCTACTCTGATCTGCAGAAAACGTTACAGTATTATGCGGCCGGTGATTCCGTAACCGTAACGGTACAGAGACCTCAGAACGGTGAATATGTATCCATCGAGCTGAATCTGACACTGGGCAGCAGACCTGCAAGCCAGAAATAAAGAAATAACAGGTAAATAAAAGGAAATGGAAAGAGACCCGGGCGAGACATATGGTTTTGCCCGGGTCTTGTAATATTTACCAAAATATGAATAGTTATAAATGGTTTAGAAAAACTTAACTTGTGCCCCGCTACTTCATTGAGTATAATAAGCGTAGGCAATGAGAAGTGTCAGACACGGGTATTATGCAATATGACTGCTTGCAGGCATTATTGCGTAATGGCCGGGGATGATAGGGCGAAGCCCGGATATCGAGGGAACACGAAGTGTTACCGAGATACACTGCGGAATAGTGGTAGGAAACAAAGAGGAGAATAACATGACAGATAATTATAATGATGATTATAGAGAAGTGATCCCTGAGGAGGAAAAAACAGAGACCAATGTGAGTGAAACTCAGGATAACGAAAAAAATAACGGAAACACACAGGTGGCGGATACTGCAAAAGAAAATTCCACCGAAAAAAAGTCAGAGGACAAAAAGGACAGCAGCGAATACGAAGATGTCTGCTTTATCTGCCGCAGACCGGAGAGCAAAGCCGGCAGAATGTTCAAGCTGCCCAACCATATCTGCATCTGCGATGATTGCATGCACAAGACCATGGAGACTGTGAGCCAGTTCGATTATCAGGGAATGTTGAACAATCCCAATGATTTCAACCAGTTTAACGGACAGAACGGATTCCCCAACATCAGTTTTGTGAATCTGGCGGATCTTCAGGGAGACGGCGGTATTCCCAACAAGCAGAAACTCAAGAAGAAAAAGAAGGCGGAAGGTCCCAAACCGGTATTCAATATCAAGGACATTCCGGCACCTCATAAGATCAAGGCCAGTCTGGATGAATACGTGGTAGGACAGGAAAAAGCCAAGAAGGTCATCTCCGTAGCAGTATACAACCATTACAAGAGAGTGGCCACTGACACTATGGATGAGATTGAGATCGAAAAGTCCAACATCCTCATGATCGGCCCCACCGGTTCCGGTAAGACCTATCTGGTAAAGACACTGGCAAAACTTCTGGATGTGCCTCTGGCTATTGCTGATGCCACCTCTCTGACTGAGGCCGGTTATATCGGTGATGATATCGAGAGCGTGGTATCCAAATTGCTGGCAGCGGCGGGCAATGACGTAGAAAAGGCGGAAAAAGGTATCATCTTCATCGATGAGATCGACAAGATCGCCAAGAAGAAAAACACCAACTCCCGGGATGTCAGCGGAGAGAGTGTACAGCAGGGTATGTTGAAGCTTCTGGAAGGTGCGGAAGTGGAGGTGCCGGTAGGTGCCAACAGCAAAAATGCCATGGTACCTCTGGCAACGGTGAACACCCGCAATATCCTGTTTATCTGCGGTGGCGCGTTCCCGGATCTGGACGAGATCATCAAGGAGCGCCTGACCAAGACCGCATCCATCGGTTTCAACTCGGAACTGAAGGATAAATACGATAAAGATACCGATATTTTATCCAAGGTGACTGTGGAAGATATCCGCAAGTTTGGTATGATTCCGGAATTTATCGGTCGTCTGCCGATCATTTGTACTTTACAGGGATTGTCAAAGGATATGCTGGTGAAGATCCTGAAAGAGCCGAAGAATGCGATTCTTAAGCAGTACCAGAAGCTGTTGGAGCTGGATGAGGTAAAACTGGAGTTCACAGACGATGCCCTGGATGCCATTGCCGAGAAGGCAATGAAGCGTGATACCGGTGCCAGAGCCCTGCGCTCCATCATCGAGGACTTCATGCTGGATATCATGTATGAGATCCCGAAGGATGATAACATCGGAAGGGTTACCATTACCAGAGAGTACATTGAAGGAACCGGCGGCCCCATCATCGACATCCGCAGTAATGAGATCCTGGAACCCGTGGAGAATCTGAAGCAGATTCCGGTGAACGATAAATAATGAAATATCCCCGTAGCCCGGGTGGGGTATAAGAAACGCGACACGCTCGCGCTCTGTCGCAGAGCGTAGCGGTACATAAGCGGTCATAGTATGACTGCTAAGTACCGACGTCTGCTTATTCTTATACCCCGCCGGGGCTACTGTTTTCTTGAAAGCATTCCAAAACATTAAAAAATACTATTGACTTTTTGAGGGCATGTGGTAATATAAACATATGAACAGTGGTTCATATGAATGAATATTAAAACTAAATGCAAATCATTAGCAACTAAACAAAAAATGCGAATGGAGAAAGAGGAGGATATTACCATGAAGAAAACTTACAAGATCGAAGTAGACTGTGCAGCTTGTGCTCTGAAGATGGAGGATGCAGCGAAGAAGGTAGAGGGTGTTACCGATGCAACCGTCAGCTTCATGACCCAGAAGATGAAGGTGGAATTTGCCGATGGCAGCGATGAGAAGGCCGTTATGGAGAACGTGGTAAAAGCCTGCAAGAGAGTAGAGGATGACTGCGAGATCTATTTATAGGATGCTCTCGGAAAAGAGGAAGCTATGACTAAGAAACAGAAAAAAGTACTGGTCCGCATCATTGTGGCGGCAGTACTGTTAATTATTTTGCATTTTGTACCTCTGGAAGGGATCTGGCTGGGACTGCTGTACCTGATCCCTTATGCGGTGATCGGCTATGATATTCTCAGAAAAGCCGTTCTGGGCATCATGCATGGTGAAGTGTTTGATGAGAATTTCCTGATGGCAGTAGCAACAGTAGGTGCTATGGGACTGGGAGAGTATTCCGAGGGCGTGGCAGTTATGCTGTTCTACCAGATCGGCGAATTGTTCCAGGCGGTCGCTGTGGGCAAGAGCCGTCAGAATATCAGTGCCCTGATGGATATCCGTCCCGACTATGCTAATATCGAGGCCGAAGACGGCAGTCTGGAGCAGGTAGATCCTGATGATGTAGAGATCGGAACCATTATCGTGGTACGCCCCGGTGAGAAAGTTCCCATCGACGGTGTGGTTGTGGAAGGTACTTCCACTCTGAATACCAGTGCCCTGACTGGTGAAAGTGTTCCCAGAGAGATTACTGTGGACCAGGATGTGATCAGCGGCTGTGTGAACCTGACAGGACTATTAAAGATCCGTACTACCAAGGAATTCGGAGAATCTACGGTATCCAAGATCCTGGATCTGGTAGAGAATTCCAGTATGAAGAAGTCCAAATCCGAGAACTTTATTACGAAGTTCGCAAGATATTATACCCCGGCAGTCTGCTACAGTGCTCTGGCACTGGCCATCCTGCCTCCTGTGATCAACCTGATCATGGGCAATCCGGCAGCCTGGAGCACGTGGATCATTCGTGCCCTGACTTTCCTGGTAATCAGCTGCCCTTGTGCACTGGTCATTTCCATTCCCCTTTCTTTCTTCGGAGGAATCGGAGCAGCAAGTGCCTGTGGTATTCTGGTGAAGGGGTCCAATTATCTGGAAGCGCTGTCTGAGACCAAATATGTGGTATTTGACAAGACCGGTACCCTGACCAAGGGTGTATTCGATGTGACGGGTATTTACCCCGGCAGGGATTTCACAGAGGATGAACTGCTTGAGTATGCTGCATATGCGGAGAGCTATTCCAACCATCCCATCAGCAAGAGCCTGAAGATTTCTTACGGCAAGGAGCTGGAGGCGTCCAACGTCAGTGATGTGGAAGAAATCAGCGGACACGGCGTTACTGCCAAAGTAAATGGCAAGCAGGTAGCGGCCGGTAATGCGAAACTGATGAAGAGCCTGAATCTGTCCTATACGGAAAATACCGGTGTCGGTACAGTGGTACATGTAGCGGTAGACGGAAAATATGCCGGATACATCCTGATCTCTGATGTGATCAAGGATGGTGCGAAGGAAGCCATTGCATCTCTGAAGAATTCCGGTGTGAAGAAATGCGTTATGCTGACCGGTGACAGCAAAACAGTTGCAGAATATGTGGCCGGTGAGTTAAAATTGGATGAGGTACACAGTGAACTGCTTCCCGCAGACAAGGTAAGCTGCGTGGAGAAGCTGTTGCAGGACAAGAGCGAGAAGGAAAAACTGGCATTCGTGGGTGACGGTATCAACGATGCACCGGTACTTTCCCGTGCGGATATCGGTATCGCCATGGGAGCCCTTGGCTCAGATGCGGCCATTGAGGCAGCGGATG
>ERZ1026878.433-NODE-433-length-32933-cov-133.886124_pt1 | contig 32933 bp, 29 predicted proteins | sample MGYA00380169_ERZ1026878 | MGnify/ENA primary metagenome ERZ1026878 (study PRJEB33269, sample SAMEA4719805) | human gut metagenome | biome: human-associated habitat; feature: organic feature; material: feces | place: Cameroon | collected 2013-10 ...
ACGAAGGGACCATTGCTTATTTGCGGGTGCAAAGTTACTACTTTTATTTGAATCTAGCAAATTTTTCATAGAAAATTTTCGCTAAATGCGCATTTTTTTGTATTTTTGCCCTGTTTTTCACTAATATTAGGCAAAATGGAGATAAAAACTAGTGCTATCGTATTGCAAACCATCAAGTATGGGGACTCTCAACTTATCGTGGATTTCTTCACCGAAAAGTTGGGGAGACTCTCCTTTATGGTACGTGTGCCTAAGTCATCTAAGGGGAAGATGAAACGGCAGCTTTTCCAACCGCTCATGGTCTTGAATTTAGAATTTGATTATCGTCCCAAGTCAAATCTGCAGCGCCTTAGGGATGTTTCGATTCAGATTCCATTCTCTGATATCCCTTTTTCTCCATACAAACTTGGCATTTCCATGTTCTTGGCAGAACTGCTTTCATATGCAACCCGTCATGAGCAGGCTAATGGTGCGCTCTATCTTTTCATACAGGACAGTATCGAATGGTTAGACCATGCTAAAGGTGCTATTGCCAATTTCCATATAGTCTTTATGATTCAGCTCTCTTTTCATTTGGGTTTTATGCCCAATATAGAGAGCGGTATGTCTGGCGATTATTTTGATTTGGTAGATGGATGTTTTGCAGCTCATGTTCCTTCGCATGTACATTATTTAAATAAGGAAGATTCTATGCGGCTTGTGTCTTTGTTCCGTTTAGACTATAAAACAATGCACCTCTACACAATGTCTCGTATGGAACGAAACAGGTGTGTAGAGGTGATACTGGAGTATTATAAACTTCATTTGCCAGGTTTCCCGGAAATGAAGAGTTTTGCTGTTCTTCAGGAACTGTTTGCTTAGTCTTTTCAGGTTCCCTCGCTTGCTTGATGTAAACGGGAAACAGATGTTGGCTATGTCCTCTGTTTAGGCAAAACTGATAACGCCCTGTACTGTAGCATCATCATTATTGTCTTCTTTCGGTTCTGTATTACCGGAAGCTATATTACGGATTTCTTCCAGAGTCTGTCGGGTACGCTTATAGGTAGGCGTGTTTTCTACCTGAAGGATGACATCCTCGTTATCCAAATCTTCCTGGCGGAACAGGAATATGTGTGGATGACGCTTATACTGTGTCGTATTGCCATCGCTGCCATAATAGCGCTTGCGGCGGTCTTCTCTTTCAGCACGTTTCTCCTCTTCTTCAGCGAGACGGCGAGATTCTTCCTCAGTATGTTTCTTGAGGTGGCGGTTCATTCCCTCTACATCCTCGAGTCCGAAACCTGTTGCGAGAACGGTTACCTTTACGCGGCTTCCCAATTCAGGGTCAATGGCAAGACCCCATTTCAGTTCGAAGTCGTCACCGAATTTCTCCATAAAGTCGTTGACATCATTCATCTCGTCCATGGTCAAGCCAGGATTATCTTTCTTCTCGCTTGCAAATGCGATGCTGAGCAGAATCTTCTTAGAGTTGAATACGTCATTATCGTTAAGGAGTGGTGAGTTCAAGGCATCTTCTATCGCTTTCTTTACTCTTCCTTCTCCCTCACCGTAACCTGTACTCATGATAGCCACACCGCCATCTTTCAGTACGGTCTTCACATCATTGAAGTCGAGGTTGATGAGACCATGTACGGTAATGATTTCAGCGATACTCTTGGCAGCTACACTCAAGGTGTCGTCAGCTTTGCCGAAGGCATCGAGAACGGCAAGGTCTGGATAAATCTGGCGAAGACGTTCATTGTTGATTACCAGTAAGGCATCTACATGCTTCGACATTTCCTCTACACCATCCAATGCCTGGTCAATCTTCTTAGGACCTTCAAAACGGAATGGGATGGTTACGATACCAACGGTAAGAATACCTAACTCCTTACTTACTCTGGCGATGACAGGTGCTGCACCTGTACCGGTACCGCCACCCATACCCGCTGTGATGAATGCCATTTTTGTTCCATCGTTGAGCATGTTCTTGATATCTTCAAGAGTCTCTTCGGCAGCCTGGCGTGCCTTGGCAGGTTTATTTCCTGCACCCAGACCTTCCTTGCCTAGCTGCAGGTGTACAGGCACAGGTGAGTCGTTAAGTGCCTGGTTGTCTGTGTTGCAGAGTACGAATGTTACATCGTGTATACCTTCGCGGTACATGTGGTTGACGGCATTTCCACCGCCACCACCAACACCAATCACCTTGATGATGCTATTTTCTTTTTCAGGTTCCCCAAAGTCAAGAATATGAGGAGCGTTTCCATTATCTAGCATAGTCGTATAATCTTTATAGGGTTTATCTATCTGATTTTTTATTTAACCTGTTGTGAAATCTGTTTTCTGATAGCCTGGTCTTTGGCATCTTATTCTTCTTCAGAAATGGTATCTTTCACAAACTTCTTGAAACCTCTCATCATTTTATGGATGAGACTGTTTTCTTTGCGTCTCTTTTCTTCTTCTTCGGCTTCTTTTTCTGCCAGAAGTCTTGCCTCAGCTTCTTCCAGTTCTTTTTGCTTGCGGGCAGCCTCGTCAGCAGCCGCTTTTTCTGCCGCAGTAAGAACAACGCCCTTGCCGGCAGTCTCGTTAGGGTTTCTTGGAGCCTTGTGCTGCTCGGCTGCTACTGGCTTTTCTGCAGAATTGCTGAAGAGATCAGTGCCGATTTCGTCACCTGCACAGTTCATGTCTCCCTTTGCCAGGAGTCCCAATACGGTGTTCATTGTACCATCGTGATTGGTAATCTTAGGATCCTTGGAATTGACTGTTTGAGAAACAAACTTGGCAATGCGTACTTTGTCGATGTGGGTATGTGTCTTGAAAACCTTATCGATTTCAGGCATGTTGCTGCCGCCACCTGTAAGGATGATACCACCCAACAGCTTATCTGAGAATTCCACCGGAATCTGGAACCATGCGTTTTCTACGATTTCCTCTACGCGTGCTTCTACGATTTCGATGAACTTCTTGCTTTCAACCACTCTATCCTTGTCAATAGGGTAGTTCAGGGTCGGGTCGATATTGTTGATATCGGTATAAGCCTTGGCATACTTGAGTTTCATCTTTTCAGCATCAGGCTCTTCAATCTGAAGACAAGTTAAGTCTTTGGTCACGTTGCCGCCGCCTAATGGGATGACAGAGAGATGACGAAGTATACCTTTATAATATACAGAAACGGTTGTCGTATCGGCACCCAAGTCAACAAGCATACAGCCTGCACGCTTTTCTGAGTCTGTCAAAACGCTGTCAGCCATAGCTAAAGGAGCCAGGTACATTTCTGCAATAGGAATGTTGGCATTTTCAAAACAGGTATTGATATTGTTATAGAAGTTCTTCCGCCAAAGTATATTCAGGAAGATGCCTTCCAGATGGTTACACTGTATTCCTACAGGGTCTATCTGGTATTGGTTGTCTATCTTGTATTCCTGAGTTGCAGCATCCAGGATTTCCTGGTCCGGATAGGTCATGTTGCGGTTGATATCCATCAGTTCATTGATCATCTCTTGTGAGATGATGGTGTTACCTGGGAGATCCTTGACAATGACGTTCTTGATACTGCGTATAGAGCGACCGCCCACGCCTACATAGACCTGGGTGATATCCTGTTTCAGTATATTTTTCAACTTCTTGATGATGTTGGTCAAGCATTGGCAGGTTTTGTCAATGTTATAGATTACACCCTTTCTGATGCAAGAAGATGAATCTTCCTCTACGGTGGCAAGTACGGTGATGCTGCCGTCCAAATTCTTCTGACCTGCTATACCTGTCATCTTAGATGAGCCAAGTTCGATAGCTACAATAAATTCCTTTGGCATAGTTCTTATATGTTATCTTAATCTGTTTCTATTTTCTAATTAGCTATTTTGATGCTTTTTACATATGATCTGGTTGTCGAATTCGATATTGATATACGAATACTTGTTCCAGCCAGCTTGTGAGAGTCCATACTTATAGAATTTCTCTAATCGATTCATCTTCTTGTTGACGAAATCGTTGATGGCTTGCTCTCGTTTGTCGATGAGGTTGGTCTCTGGCAGGTTACCTATATATATAATGTGGTTGCCTACTCGCGGTACCAGTTCTATTCCTCTATCAGGCAGGACATTGATCTGTTCTATCTGGTTTCGCCAGAGTTCATTCGTCATCAGCGCTTTGCTTAGTAATGAGATGTATTTTTTAGCATACCACTTGTTGATGTAGCCCGTTGCGATGATAATGTCGCATGTATAGTTCGTGTTGGGCATGATCTGATGGTGGTCATCAATATAATAGTCCTCGTTGCTGATGCTTTTGATTCTGACGATTGGCATGCGTTGGGTGAGGTAGATGTCAACAAGACCATCCTGAGTCTTTGAACATTCTGCCGTCTTGACGAAAGGACTGGTCTTCAAGGTTTCTTCTATCATGCGGGCGTTCACCTCTTTGAGCGGTTCCCCCAGCGGATAGAGCTTCCTGGCTTCCAGTCGTTTCTTGATTTCCTTCGCATTCAGAAAGCCATTCGTCATCTCATCTTGAATGTTGATGTTCACCTTGGTGCATACCAACTTCGTTTCATCAGGTTTGTTAAACCTGGTGAAAGCGAATACCAGATAAGTACCGAGTACTAAATCCAGTGCGATGATGATGGTTTTCTTCCAATTGATATGCATTTATTTCTCTTCAAGTATTTTGGTAATTTGTGGAACATAGTTGTCCAAATCGCCAGCTCCTAAGATAACTAGAACATCGAAGTCTCGATTCTTTACCAGGTCAAGAACGTCTTCTTTGTGAATCATGCTCTTTTCTACACCTGGTTTCAGATTGTCATAGATAAGCTTGGAGGTTACTCCTGGAATAGGCTGCTCGCGAGCTGGATAGATGTCGCAGAGGATAACCTCGTCCAAGAGACTCAAACTGTTGGCGAAATCTTTATAGAAATCGCGGGTTCTAGTATACAAGTGAGGCTGGAAGATGGCTGTTATCTTACGGTCCTTGTATAACTCTCTGATACTCTTAGCACTCTGATATATCTCCTTTGGATGATGAGCATAATCAGACAGGAATACCAGTTTGTTATTCTTGATCTTAAAGTCGAAACGGCGGTCAACTCCTCCGTAGGTCTTCATGCCGTTACGGAGTTCATCGGCTGTACAACCATTCAACTGTGCCATTGCCATTGCTGCCACACCATTTGTGATGTTGATAGGCACAGGCTGTCCGAGTTCTACGCCCGTTACGTTCTCGATAGGAGAGATGAAATCAAAGGTGATACCTCCATTCTCTATCTTGATGTTCTCAGCGTGGAAGTCGCCCTCGTCCTGGCTGTATTCGTATATCTTGACACCGTCTTGTACGTGTTGCTTCATCTCCAGACCTTTGTGGATGATGAGTGCACCGCCCGGTTGGATCAGTTCTGTATAGTGACGGAAACTCTCCAGATAGGCCTTCTTGGTGCCGTAGATGTCGAGATGGTCTGGGTCTGTAGCTGTGATGACGCTCATCCATGGGCGCAACCAGTGGAAACTGCGGTCAAACTCATCTGCTTCAATGACAACATAGTCGCTCTTGTCGGAGAGGATATAGTTGGTGCCATAGTTCTTTGAGATACCTCCCAGGAAGGCATTACAGTCAATATGGCTTTGGTGCATGATGTGAGCACACATGGTAGATGTTGATGTCTTTCCGTGTGTACCCGCTACGCACAGTCCCTTATGTGTACGGGTTAATGTACCCAGAACCTGAGCTCGCTTCTCGATGGTGAAGCCATTCTCATGGAAGAAAACCAGTTCCTTGTGTTCTGCAGGAATTGCCGGTGTGTAGACTACCAATGTTGTCTTGGCGTCCTTGCAGGCTTCTGGTATGAGGTTAACATTTTCCTCATAGTGGATAAGCATTCCCTCTTTCTCCAACTCATGAGTTAGATTGGATGGAGTCTTGTCATATCCGGCTACAACCAACTTCTTGCTGAGAAAGTATCTGGCGATGGCGCTCATTCCGATGCCGCCCGCTCCTACAAAATAAACTGCTTTAATATCTTTTATTTCCATTACTTTGTTGCTAATTTGATTACTTCGTCGGCGATGACGTCGGCAGAGTTCTTTAATCCTAATTTCTTGATATTCTCACAGAGCGAAGCAAGCTTAGCCTCGTCTTTTACCGTGTCAACTGCTTTCTTGAGCAATACCTCTGGTGCATCGGCATCCTTTACGTAGATGGCAGCATCTTTGTTGACTAATGCCATGGCGTTCTTGGTCTGGTGGTCTTCTGCCACATTAGGGCTTGGAACCAGGATAACCGGTTTGCCGATGAGGCAGAACTCGCTGATACTGCTGGCACCTGCGCGGCTGATAACCAGGTCGGCTGCCTTGTAAGCTGCACCCATGTCGCTGATGAAATCAGTAACCTTGAGCATTGGCAGCTCCTGACCTTTCAGTTGCTCCATGATGGCAGCATTATAGTATTTACCTGTTTGCCAGATAAACTGTACGCCGCTTTCTTTCACCAGGTCGAGGTGCTGGAGTACACTCTCGTTGATGGTTCTTGCGCCAAGGCTGCCACCTACGAGCAAGATGGTCTTCTTTTCAGGGTCGAGACCGAACTGCTTGCGTGCTTCTTCCTGTGTGATGGTAGTTTCCAATACATTCTGGCGAACAGGATTACCGGTCATGATAATCTTGTCTGCAGGGAAGAAACGCTCCATTCCTTCGTAAGCCACACAGATTTTTTCAGCCTTCTTGGCCAAGAGTTTATTGGTTACACCAGCGTATGAATTCTGCTCCTGGATGAGACAAGGTATTCCTTTGCTGGCACAAACATTGAGAGTCGGACCGCTAGCATAGCCACCTACACCCACAGCCGCCATAGGCTTGAAGTTTTTGATGATGCTCTTTGCCATGTGCTGGCTCTTCCATATCTTGAAGAGTACGGCGATGTTCTTGAGCAGATGCTTTCTGTCGAAGCCGCAGATAGGCAAGCCCTTGATCTCATAACCCGCAGCAGGTACACGCTGCATTTCCATTCTGCCGAGTGCACCTACAAACAAAATCTTAGCATCAGGGCGCTTCGCCTTGATGGCATTTGCAATGGATACGGCAGGGAAGATGTGACCACCTGTGCCGCCTCCGCTTATGATAATTCTTAATTCATTATTCATATCCGTTCATGTTTATAACGCAAAGGTATAAAAAAATATCGATTTAACGGCATTTTCTGCCATTTTTTCACCTTAATTTATAAAACTCTTGTCAGGCAGCCACCATTTTGCTGTCGTCGAGCTCATTTTGAGGTATCTCTTTCTTCTTGGCTGTTCTACTGATACTCAGGATGATGCCCAGGTACAGACAGTTGATGATGGTAGATGTACCACCTCTACTGATGAGTGGTAGTGGCTGTCCTGTAACAGGAGCCAGACCTACTGCTACAGCCATGTTGAAGAGTGCCTGGGTAACCAGCATGATGGCGAGTCCCATACAGAGGAAGGCAGGGAAATTGTTCTCACACCGGTTGGCTATTCTACCCGCTCTGAACAGGAGAATGATGTAGAGGAATGCAACCAGTGTGGCTCCCCAGATTCCCATCTCTTCGATGATGATGGCATAGATGAAGTCGGAGAATGCCTGTGAGAGAAAGTCTCTTTCTACCGAGTTGCCCGGACCTTTGCCTACGATGTTGGAAGAGGCGATGGCGATGTTGGCATGTGCCACTTGGGCATCTTTGTCGAGATCGACATCTTGTGGGGCAACAGGTTTGGAGTTCATAAACTTGTCAATACGGGCTTTCCAGGTGTCGGCTCTATGGAACATCTTTTCTGCCATATTAGGCTTTTCCTTTTCCTGTTCAACCTTCTCGGTCAGCGTATTTTCCGGTTTATTGCCTTCTTCGCCCTTGTCCTGTCCGATAATCATGATACCTGCAAAAGCTGTTACGATGACAATCATGCCCAGTCCCACCAACTTACCAATCTGGTTCATCGGCACTCTTCCGATGAGCATCATGGCCAGGATTGTGACACTGAGGAGCATGGCTGTAGATAAGTTCTCCAGTCCGATGAGAATTACAAATGGAGCGGTTGCTACAAGTATAAACTTGAAAGCCTTCCTGTTGGCACCCTGAGGTGCTTGCATGGCGCTAAGAATCTGAGCTACAGCCAGTACTACCGCACCCTTTGCTATCTCTGAAGGCTGAAACTGTACGCCCATCAGGGAGAACCAGCGGGAAGCTCCGTTGGTAGATTGACCGGTAGCCAATACCAGGACGAGCAACAGTAATGAGATGCCCATCACGACGGGTGTAACAATCTTGAAGTACTTGCATTTCACCTTGAGCATGCAAATCATGGTGAACAGACCGCCTCCCAAGAGCAAGATATGTCGGATAACAGGCGCCATATAGTTTCCGGTCTTGTACGACAAGGAGCTGGAGGCAGAATATACCTCCACGATGCTTATCATACAGAGAAAGAAGAAGACCATCCAGATCACCTTGTCTCCCTTGAAAATATTACCTATGCTCTTGTTATTCATTTCTTTATAGTTCTATCTGTTCTATCTGTTGAAAACTGTTATTCTCCGATGGCTCTTGCCAGCGCTTTAAACTGCTCGCCTCTATCTTCCATGTTCTTGAAGAGGTCGAAGCTTGCGCAGCATGGGCTGAGGAGTACGGTGTCGCCCGGCTTTGCCAATTCCTGGCAGGCTGCCACGCAATCCTTCATGCTGTGGGTGTCGCGGACAGGGATGCCGAGTGCGTCAAAGTTGTCGTGCAACTTCTGGTTGTCGGCTCCGAGATATACGATACCCGCACATTTCTCCTTTACCAGGTCCTTGATCTGGTTATAGTCATTTCCCTTATCCTTACCGCCGATGATGAGGATGGTAGGGGTTGTCATGCTCTCCAGCGCATACCAGCAGGCATCCACGTTGGTTGCCTTTGAGTCGTTCACATAGTAAATGCCCTGGAACTTGCCCACTTTCTCCAGACGATGCTCTACGCCAGGGAAGTCGCTCAAGCCTTTATGCAGGGTCTCGTGGTCGATGCCTACGATGTTGCATGCCAGACCTGCAGCCAGACTGTTATAGATATTGTGCTTGCCGCGGAGACTCATGTCTGCCTGTGGCATTTCGAAAGCTGACGGGAAGTTGAGCTTGTACTTGCCGTCCTCGATAAAGCCGACGCAGCCCTCCTCCTTGAACTCAGAGAATGGGCAGAGGTGTGACTTGAGGTTGTACTTAGCCAACTCCTTTGTAACGATAGGATCATCATTCCAGAAGATGAAGCTGTCTTCCTCTGTCTGGTTCTGGGTGATGCGCATCTTGGCATCGGTATAGTTCTGCATCTTGAACTCATAGCGGTCCAGATGATCAGGGGTGATGTTGAGCAGGATTGCCACGTTGGCACGGAACTCATACATGTTGTCGAGCTGGAAACTGCTCAGCTCGATGACGTAGTACTTATGAGGAGTTTCTGCTACCTGAAGGGCAAGGCTCTTTCCGATATTTCCAGCCAGACCTACATCATAGCCAGCCGACTTGATGATATGGTAAATCAGCGAGGTAGTGGTAGTCTTACCGTTACTTCCCGTAATACAGATCATCTTGGAGTCAGTATATCTGCCCGCAAATTCTATTTCGCTGATGATAGGAGTGCCCTTAGCCATCAGTTTCTGAACCATAGGTGCTTCCTTTGGAATACCCGGACTCTTGATGACTTCATCAGCATCTAAAATCTTTTCTTCAGTATGGTGACCCTCTTCCCATTCAATGTTGTGGTCATCCATCAACTTCTTGTAGTTATCCTTGATCTTTGACATGTCTGAAACAAAGACCTCGAATCCCTCTTTCTTTGCCAGCACGGCTGCACCTGCGCCACTTTCGCCAGCTCCTAAAATTACAATTTTGCTCATTGTCTTATTATCTATACTTGTCGGGCTGATAAGAGCCTGTATTTTATCTTATCTTCAATGTGATGATGGTCAACGCTGCCAGAATGATGGTTACAATCCAGAAACGGATGGTAATCTTTGACTCATGGAAGTAGTTGCGAGGTTTCTTCCACAGGTACTTGCAGTCAGGATCCAGCTGACTGTCCTGTGTACGGAAGTTGTCGTGGATAGGTGTGCGTTTGAAGATACGCTGTTTTACACCTCTCCGCTTACCCATCTTGTAATAGTAAACCTGCATCATCACGCTGAGGCTTTCTACGAAGAAGATACCGCAGAGGATAGGCAGCATCAGCTCCTTGTGAATGATGATGGCACCTACTGCGATGATACCGCCGATGGTCAGCGAACCCGTATCGCCCATGAATACCTGGGCAGGGTAGGCGTTGTACCAGAGGAAACCGATCAGGGCTCCGATGAAGGCACAGAAGAATACTACCAGTTCCTCAGAACCAGGAATATACATGATGTTGAGGTAGGCGGCAAACTCGATGTGCGACGACACATACGCAAGTATGCCTAGCGCCACACCTATAATGGCGGAGTTTCCGGCACACATTCCGTCCATACCATCGTTGAGGTTAGCTCCGTTTGATACGGCTGTTACCACGAAGATGGTCATGATGACAAAGAGGATCCAGCCTGCTGCTACCTTGTATTTACCGCAGAAACTGGTGATGCTGGAGTAGTCGAGGTTGTGTCCCTTGACGAACGGGATGGTAGTCTTCAGCGATTTTCTTGCTTCCGTACGATGCTTTACCACCGTTTCCTGTCCCTGTCGCTCAATGGCGAGGTTCTCGTTCATCTTTACGTCAGGTGAAGACCAGAGCACCAGTCCTACGATGAGTCCGATACCAATCTGACCTATAATCTTATATTTACCCTTCAAGCCTTCCTTGTCGCGCTTGAAAATCTTGATGAAGTCGTCCATTCCACCGAGGAAACCGAGCCATACGGTGGTGATGATCATCAGGATAAGATAGATGTTGCGCAAACGTCCGAGTAACAGTACCGGTACGAGGATAGCCAGGATGATGATGACGCCACCCATAGAAGGAACGCCAATCTTCTTGACACCGAACGGGTCGATGCTGGCATCGCGCTGAGTTTCTGTGATTTGCTTGCTCTTGAGATACTTGATGAATTTCTCGCCAAACCAGGCTGAGATGACCAATGATAAAATCAGCGCAAGCAGGGCACGGAATGAGATGTAGCCCCACATGTGAGAACCTGAGATGCCCCACTGCTCCAGAAATCTAAAGAGATAGTATAACATTTTTCTTTCTTTTCTTGATTGATTTTACTTCTGTGAAATTCCGAAGATGTCGCGAACCACCTCTTTGTCGTCAAAGTGATGCTTTACGCCCTTGATTTCCTGATAATCTTCGTGTCCCTTACCGGCTATGAGGATAACATCGCCCTTCTTTGCCAGCATGCAGGCTGTGCGGATGGCTTCCTTGCGGTCTACGATGCTGATTACCTTCTTCATCTGCTGGGCATTCAGTCCGGCAAGCATGTCGTTGATGATGTCCTGTGGCTCTTCAAAACGAGGATTATCGCTGGTGATGATTACCTTATCGCTCTGCTTTACAGCCTCCTGTGCCATCAATGGGCGCTTGCCCTTGTCACGGTTGCCGCCGGCACCGCAAACGGTAATCACTTCTCCGCCCTTGCCTTCGAGCACTTCGTGGATGGCGTTCAATACGTTCTCCAGCGCATCTGGTGTGTGGGCATAGTCAACGATGGCGGTAAAACCCTCTGGCGACTGGATTGGTTCCAGTCTTCCGCTTACGCTGTGAAGGGTACTCATCACTACGAGCACATCCTCTGGTTTCTTGCCGAGCATCACGGCTGCACCATATACAGCGAGCAGGTTGCTCACGTTGAACTTACCGATAAACTGTACGCCCACTTCTCTGCCGTCTACTTCCAGATACATGCCGCCGAAGTGGCACTCCAGGATTCTGGCTCTGAAGTCTGCCATGCTGCGGGTAGAGTAGGTCTTCACGGTAGCCTTGGTGTTCTGTACCATGATCATGCCGTTCTTGTCGTCGGCATTGGTAATGGCAAAGGCTGTCTTAGGCAGTCCGTCGAAGAATGCCTTCTTGGCGTTGCGGTAGTTCTCGAATGTCTTGTGATAATCGAGGTGGTCGCGGGTGAGGTTGGTGAACAAACCTCCTGCAAACTCCAATCCTCCGATACGTTTCTGTGCGATAGCGTGGGAAGAGCACTCCATGAAGGCATATTCGCAACCTGCCTCTACCATCTTGCCCAGGAGCATGTTCAGCTCGATAGGGTCTGGGGTGGTATGGTCGGCAGGGATTGCCTCGTCCTCAATGTAGTTGCAGACGGTAGAAAGCAAGCCACACTTATGGCCGAACTTGCGGAACATATTATATAATAAGGTGGCGATGGTAGTCTTGCCGTTGGTACCTGTTACGCCTACCAGCTTGAGCTTTCTTGAAGGGTCGCCGTAGAAGAGGGTTGCTACCTTGCCGACAGCATCCTCGGTCGAAACGACCTGAATGTAAGTTACGCCCTCCACTTTCTCTTCAGGCATGTCTTCGCACAAAACCGACTTTGCGCCCAGTTCCAATGCCTTTGGAATAAACTTGTGGCCGTCAACCTGCGTTCCCTTCATGGCAACGAAGAGATGACCTTCCTTAATCTTGCGAGAGTCGATGTTTACTCCCGAAACCTCTACCTCAGCATTGCCGATAATCTGAACCGGCTCGATGTTTTTGAGTAATTCTTGTAACTTCATATCCTGTTTCTGTTTTATATTCTATATATTTCTTTATCTACACCTTATTATATATAGGGCTTCAGATAACTTTTTCTGAGTTTTATTCGAGCACGATGCTGCATACGGCACCTTTCTTGATGACCGTTCCCGGCACCAGACTCTGCTTTACAACCTTTCCTCTACCTATAATCTGGGTCTTGATGCCCCGGCTCTCCATATTGTAGATGGCGTCTCGGGCTCCCATTCCGGTAATGTCGGGTACGATAGTCTTGCCGTATTGCTTCTCCTTGATGAGCTTGATGCTGTGGTTACCCACGCGCTCTGCCTTGCCCCAGATAGGGTTGCCGTCGGCATAGCTGCCGCTCCAGTTGGCATTGGTCTTGATGCCGAGGTGGCTGAGCACATAGTTGGCTGCAAGGATATTGCCTGCCTTTACGTCAGGAACGAAGACCGATGCTGAGTCGCGGGCGTCCTTTACGTCAACTTTCAGACTCTGCGCCATGATGCCTTCTGAAATCTGATGGAATACCTTACCGCACATCGTACCACCCGAAGCTGGCAAACCTGATTTCTGTATACAGACGATACAGCTGTAGCGTGGCGCATCGGCAGGGAAGTAGCCTGCGAAACTGATGAGATAGCTGGTTCCGCCACTCTTATATCCGCCGGCACCTTTTGAAATCTGGGCTGTACCCGTCTTTCCTGCCACTTTGAAGTTAGGCGAACCGGCTTTCTTTCCCAGTCCCAAGCTTACCACCTGCTCCAGGATGGTTTGCAGTTCCTTGATGCTCTTCTCCTTGGCTATCTGCTGGTGCATCACTTCAGGAGGAAATTCCATGATGGTTTCTCCGTTCTTCATTACCTTGCTCACGAATCTCGGTCGCATCATCTTGCCGTTGTTGGCGATGGTGTTGTAGAAGGTGAGGGTAGAGATAGGCGGTATCTGGGTCTCATATCCGATACTCATCCATGGCAAACTGGTTTTTGCCCAGTTGTCATACTGCCCGTTCTTGTTTCTGTGCGGCATGCGGATTCTGGCTGGCGTTGCTCCCACCAGCGGAATCTTCAGGTCGTCGTGCAGACCGGTACGGTAGATACCCTTTACGAATTTCTCCGGGTTGTTGCGGTAATGGTCGTCTATGATGCGGCTCACACCGATATTAGAACTGTACCACAGGGTCTGTGCGAGGGTCAGCATTCCGTATCCGCCTTTTCGCCAGTTGTGGTCTTTCATTTCTCTGCCGTACATTGGCCATACACCACCTGCGGTTTCTACGTGGCAGGTAGTGTCTACCACTCCGTCGTCCAGCGCTACGAGGATAGAGGCAGGCTTGAACACCGAACCCGGCTCCAGGAGGTCGCTCACGGCATGGTTGTGGATTTCTCTGTATTCTCCATCGAAACATTTCTCCATGTTTACGATGGCCTTGATGTCGCCCGTAGGTACATCCATCACGATGGCTACACCCACATTGGCGTTGATTTCCTTCAGCTCATCGATGAGTGAGCGCTCGGCAAGGTCTTGCATGCTCACATCGATGGTGGTCACGATGTCGGCTCCGTCAATAGGAGGGGTATCGGTAATGTCGAGGAACTTGTTACGCACCTTGCGGCGATGCACGATACCGTTGGTGCCTCGCAGGATGGAGTCGTAACTCAACTCCAGACCGAAGCGGGCAGTATCCTTGGCACCATACATGGCACCGATGGTACGGCCTGCCAGCGAACCGTAAGTTCTGGTTCGGGCATTATATTCTTCCCAGTGGAAACCGCTCTGGTAGGGTTTCAGGCGGAATACCGGGATGTCCTTTATCTCGGTGAAGGTGTTATAGTCAACACGTTTCGGGTAAACCGGCCAGTGGCGGCTCATCTTGGCGCGACCTTCGGTGAGGTGTTTCTTGAAGTCAGACTCGCTCAGGTTTGGGAATATCTGGTGCAGGCAAAGACAGATGGAGTCTTGCTTGGCATCCCACAGCGAGTCGTTCTCTGCATCTTTTAGCGCCTTGAAGTCCATGAAGACCTTAAACTCCGGCAGCGAACTTGCCATCAGCTGTCCGGTACAACTCAAGATGTTGCCTCGGTTTGGCTTCACGGTCACGGAATCCTTCTTCTGCCGTTCTGCCACCTTCATCCAGTAATCATGCTTGGCGGTCATGATGTAGAGCGCTTTACCCACTACGGCTATGGCGAAAATCGTCATGATGATGGCGATGGCGCTGTAGCGGGGCATTACTTTCTTGTGATCAAATTTGCTGCTCATTCTTCGGGTACGTTTATGATGTATGGAGGTTGGGTGGCGATGTGCAGCACGCTGTCTTTATTGTTCTTCAGCATGTCGAGCACATTACTTTCACGACTCTTCTCTGTTATCTGACTGCTTGTAGACAGCGCTTTGTATTTGGTGTCTTGCAGTTCTTTCTGTAGTTTGTCCAACTCGATGATATCGTTCTGGATATTGTATCGGTTGGATATGTAGATGATGACAAAAAACACGATGAGGATAACGAGCCATATCTGCCGGCGTATGATCTGGGCGGTAAGAATGTCTCCACCCAGAATCTTTCGCAGCGTAAAGCTCGATGATCCTGAAGCCTCTTCCTCGATGGCTTGCTTGGCAATCACTTCCTTGAGCGAAGCCTGTGGGGCTTCCTGCTGCTGTGGCTCTTCCTTCTGCTGGTTCTCCTGCTGCGGAGTTTCCTGCTTCGGCGGTTCCTGTGATGTCTGTGCCTTTTCTTCGGCGATAGGCTTCTCGCTGATGTTTATGTCTTTATTGTTTATCATTTCTTTTCTGCTATTCTTAGTTTGGCGCTTCTGCTCCTAGGGTTTCTTTCCTGCTCGTCGGCATCGGGAACGATGACCTTGTTGTTCACGAGTTTGAAAGGGGTTTCTATTCTTCCGAAGAAGTCCTGTTCTATCTTGCCTTCTGCATTGCCCGCTTTCATCATGTTCTTTACGATCCTGTCTTCCAGCGAGTGATAGGTGATGACGCTGAGTCTGCCTCCCGGTTTCAGGAGTTCTGTGGCTGAGCGGAGCATCTCTTTCAGGGCGTCCATCTCGTGGTTCACTTCTATGCGCAGCGCCTGGAAGAGCTTTGCCATGTCTTTCTTCTCGCGTTCCCGCTTGAAGAGGGGCTCTACGGCTGCCATGAAGTCTTTGGTGGTGAGGATGGGCTTCTCGGCTCTTGCCTTGACGAGTGCCGAGGCAATGCGGCGCGAGTTCTTCAGCTCACCGTATAGGTAGAAGATGTCGGCAAGGGCACCTTCGTCATATTCGTTTACGATGTCGGCAGCAGTCTTGCCCGCACGCTTGTTCATGCGCATGTCGAGTGGGGAGTCGAAACGGAAGGAGAAACCGCGGGTCTCGTCATCGAAGTGGTGGCTCGATACGCCCAGGTCGGCTAACAGTCCGTCGAGTCCGTCTACCCCGTAGTAGCGCATCCAGTTTTTCAGGAATCTGAAGTTGGAGCATACGAAGGTGAAGTTCTCGTTTGCCACCACGTTGCGCTCTGCATCGGCATCCTGGTCGAAGCTGTACAGGTGCGCTCCCTCCGTCAGGCGCGACAGAATCTCTCTGGAATGTCCGCCGCCACCGAAGGTTACGTCTACATAGATACCTCCTGGCTGTATGTTCAACCCGTCAACGCTCTCCTTGAGGAGCACCGGTACGTGATATGTTTCTGCTGTCTTTATCATATATCTTTTTGCTGTCTTATCGCGTTATAATATTGCGTGCGTACTTATTAGTGTATAAATTTGGGTTCAAAGGTACATAAAAATCTCCATATAGCCTTACATTTTCCCACAAAATTTATAAAACTTAATGAAAAAGTTGTTTTTGGTCAACTTCACCTTCCAGTTTCGGGCATCGCCTTTTTGTTCTCATCAAGTGTGATGTTTTTGCAAAAATACGTGCAAAATGGGCTCGATTTGTCGTGATAGTTTAAAAAAACTAATAAATTTTCGCTTTTTTGCTATTTTTTTGGAAAAAATGGCACGTATTTGAAAAAGTTGAGTTACTTTTGCACTAACTTATATAAGTTTTAGCAAACATGAGTGAATCAATAGAGAAAACGATAGACATAGATAAGATTCTTAAGAGCAAGATGGGAAGCAAGGTGAAATTCGTACCGCGCTTCCTGGTTTCCTGGCTCAAGAAGATTATTCACGAGGACGAGGTGAACAGGTTCTTGTGGGAGAGCCGTGCCCTTTCGGGTACTGAATGGCTCACCGAATGTGTGCGCTATCTGAAGATGGATGTTGAAATCGTAGGCTTGGAAAACCTGCCTGACAAGAACGACGGCAAACTTTATACCTTTGTTTCCAATCATCCTCTGGGCGGACAGGACGGTGTATGTCTCGGTTCCATCATCGGCAAGCACTATGATGGCAAGTTCCGCTATCTGGTGAATGATCTTCTGCTCAACTTGCCGGGTTTGAAACCTGTAAGTATCGGCATCAACAAGACGGGTCGCCAGAGCCGCGATTTCCCACGTATGGTGGAGGCGGGCTTCAAGAGTGACAACCACATGCTGATGTTTCCGGCAGGCTTGAACAGCCGCAAGCGCAAGGATGGAACTATCCACGACCTGCCTTGGAAGAAGACGTTTATCTCTAAGAGTGTAGAATATCAGCGCGATGTGGTGCCTATCCATTTCGGAGGGCGCAACTCTGAGCGCTTCTACCGCATCGCCCGATTTAGCGACAAGTATCTGCCGTTCAATCTCGCCATGCTGTTCCTGGTTGACGAGATGTACAGGAATGTGGGCAAGCATTTCCGTATCTCCATCGGCAAACCGATTCCTTGGCAGACTTTTGATAAGAGCAAGTCGGCTACAGAGTGGGCGCAGTATGTTGAAGACAGGGTTTATGAACTTTAATGGTTTTCAAAACCCGGAAGAATTGTTTTATATTAACGAAATCGTAGAATCATAGCATATAAGAAGAGTAATATGGAAGAAGAAATCATCCAACCGATTGATCGTGAGCTCCTGAAGAGTGAGCTTACACCCGACAAGCAACTGAGAATGACCAATAAGAGCCATAACGAGATTTACATCGTTACGGCAAACGATTCGCCTAATGTGCTGAAAGAGATTGGTCGACTTCGTGAAATCGCTTTCCGCGAAGCGGGAGGCGGAACGGGCAAATCTATGGATCTTGATGAGTTCGACTTTGGTGACAACTGTTACAAGCAGCTGATTGTCTGGAATCCTGAAGCCGATGAGATTATCGGCGGTTACCGTTATCTCCTGGGTAAGGACTGGGAGCTTGATGAGAAGGGACAGCCTAAGCTGGCAACCAGCCACATGTTCCATTTCTCCGACAAGTTCCTCAAGGAGTATATGCCTTATACCGTAGAGTTGGGGCGTTCCTTCGTTTCGCTCGAATATCAGAATGTGCGTACCAACACCAAGAGTATCTTTGCTCTCGACAATCTTTGGGATGGTTTGGGCGCTTTGACGGTTCTCTATCCGGAAGTAAAATATTTCTTCGGCAAGATGACGATGTATCCGTCTTACATCCGTCGTGGCCGCGACATGATTCTCTATTTCCTCAAGAAGCATTTTGATGACAAGGAGAACCTCGTAATCCCGATGAAACCGCTGAAATTGGATACTCCGGAGAGTGATTTGGCTGCTATCTTTACAGAAGATGACTTCAAGGCAGACTATCGCATCCTGAACCGTGAAGTTCGCAAGTTGGGTTATAATATACCACCTCTTGTTAATGCCTACATGAGTCTGAGTCCTACGATGAAGCTTTTCGGTACTGCCATCAACTATGGTTTTGGTGATGTAGAGGAGACCGGCATCCTCATCGCCATCGATGAGATTCTCGAAGAGAAGCGAGTTCGCCACATCAATAGTTTTATTAAGGAACATCCTGAGGCCCTGAAGATAACGAGCGGAGCCAATAATGTGATTTATAAGGAAAAAGATATCTAAGATATACCGCAGAATCCCATGTTCTTATTGCTTTCTGGCAATAGGGCATGGGATTTTTTGCGCTAAATTTTTAACGTAAAAATATGAAGTATGTAAGTATTATAATATTGCTCGCATTTTTGAGTACATTGTTCATGGCAACGACCTGTGATGATAGTACTGTGTATAGAGCAGATGTTGCATTGGTGAACAATAGCAATGAGCCTATATATGTTGTTGAGTTTAATTTTGACGATTATGACAGCATTTCAGTGATAGCCCTCTATCGATTAAAGCACTTAATGATAAAAGTAGAGCCAAAAGGTGTATACAATGGTAGTGTGATAATTCCAGATGGTAACTATAGTAGGGTAAACGCAGAGTTTGTAATATATAAAAGTAGTACGATGCAAAAGTATTCGGAAAAAGAAATTGCAGAAAAAAATCTTATAGATAAGCACTATTCTTATTCTTACGAACAATTGAAAGCGATGGGATTTAAAATTGTCTATGAAGGTTATTAGTGTTCGCAAAATTAATGCTAAGCATCTGATATTAGTGCTTATACAGATTTCTGTTTTTGAGGTTAAATTGTCTTAATGTGGCAAAGAAAAGGCAGCGGAATTTTGGTTTTATGTGTCGAAAAATGTATCTTTGCCCAGGTTTCATGTGTCAGAAAGTGTAATGATAGCATGATTTCATGTGTCTAAAAGTGTAGTTGTATGGACAGAAAATTATCAATCAGATTTTATAAAGACCGGGAGGTAAGAGCGGTCTGGGATGGGGAACTCAACAAGTGGTGGTTCTCTGTGCTGGATATTATCGGCGTATTGAACGAGCAGGATGATTATTCTAAGAACCGTAATTACTGGAAGTATCTGAAGACTAAACTGAAGAAAGAAGATAATGAGTTGGTTAGTGCTACTAACCAACTGAAAATGCAGGCAAAGGATGGAAAAATGTATAAGACCGATGTTCTCGATAACGATGGTATTATGCTGCTAGCCAGGAACTTTCCTAACAATAAAGCTGCCGACTTTCTTGATTGGTTTACCTATAGCGATAATACCATTGATGGGCAGAGTCGCAAGAAAGCATACACTCTTTTTGAGAGTGAACTGATAAATTCCATAACAGAAGGCTCTGTCAAAGGTTTGCAGCAGATTCATGCTTTCCTCTTTGGTGGTCTATACGATTTTGCAGGACAGATCCGAACTGTGAACATTGCAAAGGGCGGTTTCCAATTTGCCATGGCGCAGTATCTTCCACAAACACTTGCTGGAATCGAACAGATGCCGGAAAGTACGCTGGATGAAATCATCGACAAATACGTAGAAATGAACATTGCTCATCCTTTCCGTGAGGGAAATGGCAGAGCTACGCGCATTTGGCTTGACTTGATATTGAAGCGCAGGCTGAAAAGATGTGTGGATTGGAGCCTTATTGACAAGAATGATTATTTGGCTGCGATGACAAAAAGTGTTGTTGATAGTAGTAGCATCAAACAGCTTATTTCCAATGCTTTAACAGATAAAATAGAAGACCGTGAGATCTTCATGAAGGGCATAGACTATTCTTATTATTATGAGCAGGTGGATGAATAAATGAGACGAATAAATGAGAAGACAATAATGAGGGTGTGTCATAAGTCCATAACGCCTAGCGGAAAATCTGCGTCATCTGCGAAATCTGCGTGACCTTAAGAATATTCAGTTCCTCGACCGAACAGGTCGCTTTCCGCGTAATCCGTGCGTAATCCGTGGAGCAAGAATGTTCAGTTTATTCCGCGTAATCCGATGAATAATGACAACCCTCATTTAAAGTTGCCAGGTTAAATAGTCTTAATGAATCTCGGAAAAGACAGCGGAATTTTGGTTTTATGTGTCGAAAAGTGTATCTTTGCGCAGGTTTCATGTGTCAGAAAGTGTAACGATTGCATGGTTTTATGTGTCGAAAAGTGTATCGTTCTGGCATTTTCATGTGTCTAAAAGTGTAAAGGTATGAAGAGAAAGGTATATGAACAGCTTCTGGAATGGAAGAGTCAGGAGCACCACAAGCCATTGATTCTTAATGGTGTACGACAATGTGGAAAGACTTATGTCCTTAAGGGATTCGGTAGGCAGGAATTTGATAGTCTTGCTTACGTAAGTTGCGATAGGAATGTAAACCTGCAAGCCATCTGTCTTGTCCTGGAAAAAGTTGACAGGGTATAAATCAACTTAAAGATAAGAAAAATGGATAAAGACAAATTGGAGCTATCAGTGAGTGTAGCTCGTAGTTACTATCAGTATCACTTGCCGGTTCGAGAAATAATGGCAAAAATGTCGTTAAGTAAAACTCGTGTTTACAGAATTCTTAGTAACTTTGCAGCCGATAATCCTAAAATGGTAAACGAAATGAAGCAAAGTGCAACACCTGAAGATCTCTCAAATGAGAATCTCGAGCTTAAGAAGCGTCTGGCAGCCTTGGAGAAAGAACTCCATGAGGCCAAGATGGCTGCAGCCGCCTATGACAAGATGATAGACATCGCAGAGCGACTTTATAAGATTCCTGTGCGAAAAAAATCTGGTCCCAAGCAGTAAAAGAGCTTCGTGCAGAATCCAGCAACTATAGCGTTTCTGGACTCTGCAAGCTGTTTGGGTATACTCGTCAGGCATATTATCAGCACGAAGATAATACGCTGGCAACCTTGGCAGAGGAATCATTTGTTATAGAATATGTTAAGTCTATTCGAAAGCAAGATCCCGGTATCGGTGGTCGTAAACTCTGGCTGATGTATTGCAAGGAGTTTGGAGAAGAGAACGCCATGGGACATTGCCGTTTCGAGGACATTATCTCAAGGTACAAGCTGGGAGTACGTTCTTCCAGCCGGAAGCCTCGTACAACGGACTCTCGCCATGGATTGCCCACATATCCCAACAAGATAAAGGAACTGATACCATCGTCGCCCAATGAAGTTTGGGTGAGCGACATTACATATCAGAAGATTTGGGATGATGTTGAGGAAGGCACCTATCATTTCTGCTATATATCTTTAATTACGGATTATTATACAAAGGAGATTATTGGATATTCTGTTGGCGAGTCCCTTTCCACCAAGTATCCTTTGGAGGCCCTTAATATGGCTTTGTGCCGTATTGAGGAGAAAAATGTAATCCCTATCCATCACTCAGACAGGGGCGTACAGTATGCAAGCAATGACTATATCAAGTTGCTCAGAGAGTACGGGATAGTACCAAGCATGACGGAATGTGGCAATCCTAAGGATAATGCCGTGGCAGAGCGTGTCAATAACACATTGAAGAACGAGCTGTTTATGGGGCTTTCCTTCGTATCCTTGCACGAAGTAAAAGAGGCTTTAGAAAGGGCTGTTTATTTCTATAACAACCTTCGCCCACATGGAAGCATCGGAATGCTGACACCCAAAGAAGCGGCAAAACAGAAAGGAGATTTAAAGAAAAATTGGACAAGTTATAGAGAAAAGTATATAAAATCTTTGTAGGTTCAAGAAAAATGATTAATTTTGCTGCAAATTACCAAAATCGCGGCCCACCCCTAGGGGTGGTGCCCTTTGTCTACTCCTATTAAGAACTAGCTAATGTTATGTCAACAGCAACTAGGAACAAAGTAGGAGACTGACAATCTTGGTTAGGAATAACGATTATTAATTGTCAACCTTCACCAGGAATAAGACTCTAGGTAGTAAACTAAATATAGGAAACTACAGTATCGGTTCGTTTCACAGGGTGAAACGAAGTGTTTCTCCGCTTGAAACGAACAGTTTCATGGTATGAAACAAAATGTTTCGTTCCATGAAACCGTAACCTGATGTGGTTTTTCTTCATCGGATTGTAGTTAACGGAAAGCGACCTATGTGGTCGAGGGCTGAAACCACATATTATTAAGGTCACGCAAATCCGGTTCCTCGACCGAACAGGTCGCTTTCCGCGTAATCCGTGCGTAATCCGTGGAGCAAGAATGTTCAGTTTATTCCGCGTAATCCGATGAATAATGACACACCCTCATGAAACCGTAACCTTTCCTGATGCCAATCCATCGCAAGCTTTTCAACAATGATATGCAGTATTTGATAGAGTGTAGTGAGAAAATCGTGAGGGATAACCCCAAAACGTGATGGATAGCGTGATGGATTTTCCCGTTTTTGAAGTATCTATCACGCTATTCAAGTATCTGTATATTAGTATGTTAATGGGTGTAAGAGATGCAAATCGTGATGGATGATAGATAATTACATAAAATTTGTTCGTATGAAGGCTGCGCTGGGTTACTGATATGGCTGCATCAGGTTATGAATATGGCTGTGCTGGGTTATGAATATGACTGCATCGGGTTAAGGATATGACTGCGTAAGCTAACGGAGCCGTATCCGTAGGCTTATCGAGACGTATGCATCAGCTAACAGAGACGTCTGAACTCGCTGACTGAGACGTCTGAACTCGCTTACTGAACTACTTGAGTTGCTTGATTGAACTACTTGAGTTAGCTGACTGAACCACTTGAGTATTCTTCTTCATGTGCTTGCGTACAACCATAAAACATTTTCTGAAACTTTTCCCTGAAATCTCTTGCAGATATGAAAATAAAACTGTAACTTTGCGGCAGAGAATTTTAAAACAGATGGTTATGAAGTACTTAGACCCTAAGGCAGACCTTACGTTCAAGAAGATATTCGGCAATCATCCTAAAAGACTGATCAGCCTTCTGAACGCACTCCTGCCACTCAGTGAAGAGGAGCAGATACACGAGATAGAGTATCTGCCTACAGAACTTGTGCCCCAACTCGAAGGGGGTAAGAATACCATAGTGGATGTACTCTGCAAAGATGCCAGAGGCAGGAAGTTCTGCGTGGAAATGCAGATGGAATGGTCTGACGCTTTCCAGCAGCGAGTACTGTTCAATGCGTCTAAGCTCTATGTGAGTCAAGCTAAAAAGGGGGGAAAATACAATGAGTTGCAACCCGTATATTCCTTGAATCTTGTGAATGATATCTTTGCGCATGATACTCCGGATTTCATCCACAACTACCGCATCGTGCATGATAAGGACAGCAGCAAGGTAATTAAAGGCTTGCATTTCACCTTCATAGAGCTCCCGAAGTTCACTCCTCATTCCATTGCCGATAAGCGCATGATGGTCTTGTGGCTCCGCTTCCTCACAGAAATCAATTCCAATACGAAGGAGATTCCTTCCGACCTGCTTAATGATCCGGAGATAGGAAAAGCTGTAGAGGAACTGGAGATATCCGGCTTTACAGATGCCGAACTCAGAGCCTATGATAAATTCTGGGATTCCGTAAGTGTTGAAAGAACCCTCCTGGATGACAGATACCAGAAAGGTATGGAGAAAGGCAGAGCTGAAGGCATGAACCTGCGAAGCCTTGAGATTGCCAGGAAGATGCTGGCAAAGGGTATGGATGAAGCGTCTATCATGGATATGACGGGGCTGACGGCAGAGGAGATAAAGCTGCTGAAAGCGGAGATGTAGATTACGAATATCACCATATAATCAAGGGTCTATACGCCACCTGTTCATCGTGGCATATAGACCCTTGTCGTTTTCCTGTGAGGTGCGGGTGAAAGAAGGCGTGTCTTATTGATTTTCGGTGCAAAGATACAATATTTATCCAAAAGTCAAGGCAAACAATAGTTAATCTTATCCAAAAGTCAAGGCTAATGATGGCTATTTTTATCCAAAAGTCGGGGCTAAGCTTCGCTGCGTTGGTATGTTTGAACTCCTTAAACAATAGGCAGACTGATACCGTTGATCTTCTGATAGATGTCGAGCGCATAGATGTCGGTCATGCCGCTGATGTAATCAATTACCGCCATGATGCGCTCCTCCAGATTCTCGTTCTCTATATCGTACTGGCTGCTTACCCGGCGCAGGAGCTGCTTGGAGTAGAAACGCGATGGGTTGACGGCTGCTTCGATGAATACCTCCATCAGAGTTGCCATGATTTGATAACCCGAAAGTTCGATGTCGAGTACAGGCTTGCTTTGGTAAATCTTAGAGTAGGAGATCTTCTCACATTCCTTGTATGCCTTTTTCTGGCGCTCGGAAATATGGTCGATGAGACTGCCCTCGAAAGTTCCGGCAAGGATTTCCTCCTCGTGAGCCAGGAAGGCTGCCACACATTCGTTCTCCAGTTTGCCGATGACGCAGGCTCTCATGTAAACCACTTTCTCGTTTTCGTCACTCAGTTCTTCGTCGATGATGCGCTGGCGTATCTTCTGCTGGATATCTTCATCGAAGAAACTCAGCAGTAAGTGCTCCGTCTCGGAAAAGGAAAGAATCTTGAGCTTATGGGAGTCTTCGATGTCCATGATTTCGTAGCAGATATCGTCGGCAGCTTCTACCATATATACAAGTGGATGGCGGGCGTATTTGAGAGGCTCACCCGGTGCAGATTTGCAAAAAATGCCCAATTCATCGGCAATTTTCCTATAAGATTCCGTTTCTGAAGCAAAGAAACCGAATTTGCCGTGGTTGCCGGCAAGACAGCTTGCAAACGGGTATTTCACGATGGAAGCAAGCATGGAATAGGTCATGACGAAACCACCCTGACGGCGCCCCTTGAATCGGTGGGTCAGGATTCTGAAGGCATTTGCGTTACCTTCGAAATGCGTAATATCATCCCAAAACTCCGATGAAACCATTGATTTTATCTTTTGACCCGGTCCTTCAGAGAAGAAAGTCTGGATGGCTTTCTCGCCGGAATGACCGAAAGGCGGATTGCCCAAATCATGTGCCAGACAGGCTGCACTTACGATGGTACCTATCTCTTCGACGAGCGTATCCTTCAGTTCAGGCCGCTTCTGGATGACACGTCGGGAAATGTCGTTACCTATCGACATGCCCACACTCGCCACCTCCAGACTGTGGGTGAGGCGGTTGTGAACGAAGATGCTGCCCGGCAAAGGGAAAACCTGCGTCTTGTTCTGCAGGCGGCGGAATGCCGATGAAAAGATCAGACGGTCGTAATCGCGCTTGAATTCAGAGCGATCATCATGGCGCTCGGCATGCTTATGCTCCTGTCCGAAACGCTTGTTGGATATCAGTTGTTTCCATTCCATATTATTGTATTACTTGATTCTGTAGCGCAAAAATACACTAAAGTAAGCACAAATCAAAATAAAATATGATAAATTACATGTTTTTATCCTCAAAAATTCATTTATTCCATCAAAATTGCTTATTTTTGCAGATTATTAAACTCAGACACAGATAAAAAAGAAGAAGTCATGATAAAAGTACAGATTATCAACAAGGGGCATCAGCCTCTACCTGCGTTTGCCACACCTCAGAGTGCCGGCATGGATTTGCGTGCAAACATCGATGAGGCAATCGTGCTTCATCCTATGGAGCGACGACTGGTGCCAACCGGTCTTTATATGGCTTTGCCTGCAGGTTATGAAGCGCAGATCCGTCCTCGCAGCGGTCTGGCTTTGAAGCATGGCATTACCGTATTGAATACTCCGGGAACCATCGATGCCGATTATCGCGGCGAAATCATGGTTCTGCTCATCAATTTCTCTACAGAGGATTTCGTCATCAATGATGGCGAACGTATAGCCCAAATGGTGCTTGCTAAGCACGAACAATGCGATTTCATCGAGGTTAATGAACTCGATGAGACCGAGCGTGGTGCCGGCGGTTACGGTCATACGGGAGTAAAATAACAGATTATTAAAGATAGAAAAGATTGAATAGAAAGGATTAGAATCGTGAAGATGAATCTTAGAAATATCAGTTGGGCAATGGGCCTGGTCTTGCTGGGTTCGGTAGCCATGCCGTCGCTTGCCCGTAAAAAGAAGGTGCAGCCGGTTCAGAAGCCGGCGGTTCAGGAGGACCATCTCTCTCCGAACGACCGCCAGCGCTACAACTATTTCTTCCTGGAGGGAGCGCGCCAGCAGGCTGCCGGCAATTATTCGGCAGCTTTCGACCTTTTTGAGCATGCCCGGAAGATTGACCCGAAGGCGGCTGAAACCTATTTCTATGAGTCGCTTTTCTATTCTCAGCTCAAGCAGGATTCCCTGGCACTTGCCTATATGCAGAAGGCAATAGAACTGAATCCGGAAAACCAGACCTATGCAGAGCAGTTGGGCAGATATTATATAGGTAGCCAGAAATACGATCTTGCCATCGATGCCTATGAGGATCTGTATGCCAAGAACCACGATAATACCGATGCCCTCCGCATCCTGGTTCAGCTTTATTCCCAGAATAAGGATTATAAATCAGTACTCAAAACCATTTCGCGTCTTGAGGTGGAAGAAGGTGAAAGCGAACAGTTCACCCTCTCTAAAATGAGAGTTTATGAACTGATGAACGACAAGAAGGCTGCCTATCAGGAACTGAAGTCGCTGGTAGACCAGCATCCGCTGGATATGCAGTACAAGACAATGCTGGGCAACTGGCTCGTACAGCACGACCGCCAGAAGGAAGCTTACAAGTGCTTTACCGATGTGCTGAAGGAAGAGCCTGACAATTCCTATGCCCAGATGTCGCTTTACGACTATTATAATGCCACCCATCAGGAGCAGCTTGCCGGGCAGATGCTCGATAAGATATTGATGAGTCCGAAATCGGATCTGGAGACCAAGGTGATGATGTACCGCTCTTTCATTCAGAAGAACGAGAGCGAAGGTGGCGATTCTTCCAAGGTGATTGCGCTGTTTGACAAGGCGCTCAACGTAGCTCATCCGTCAGCCGAAGTGGCAGAGATGAGAGCTGCTTATATGAGTTTGAAGAAGATGCCAGCCGACTCTGTTTGCCGTGCCTTCGAAAAGGTGCTTACCATAGCTCCGGATAACGTGAATGCCAGAATGCAACTCGTACAGATGCTCTGGAACGAGAAGAAATATGACTTGGTTTCCCTGCAATGTAAGGCGGCTCAGGAGTATAATCCCGAAGAAATGGTGTTCTATTACTTCGGTGGAATGGCGTATTATCAGAAAGATAAGGAAGACGAGGCGCTCCGTGAGTTCCGTCTTGGATTGGCGCAGGTGAATGCACAGTCGCCAGCCGACCTGGTATCCGACCTCTATGCCGTAACCGGCGATATTCTTCATAAGAAAGGTGAAGAGCAGGAAGCCTTTGCGGCTTACGATTCCTGTCTGCAATGGAAAGATGACAACGTGATGGCGCTGAACAACTATGCCTACTATCTGAGCGAGAAGGGCGTTGACCTGCATAAGGCTGAGTCGATGAGCTACAAGACCATCAAGGCAGAGCCGAACAACGGTACTTATCTGGATACCTATGCTTGGATTCTCTTTATGGAAGAACGCTATGCTGATGCCAAGACTTATATAGACCAGGCGCTCAAAAACCGCGATTCCACCGCAGATAACAGTACGGTTCTGGAACATGCCGGAGATATCTATTATATGAATGGTATGGCCGATGAATCCGTAGATTTCTGGAAGAAAGCCTATACCGGCGAGAACCAGACTGAGGTGCTGGCATGGAAGATTAAGAACAGACAATATATTACCGAAGAAGAACTGAAAAAGCGGAATGCGCCAAAGCAGAAACCTGCCGCTAAGCAGAAGTCAGTAAGAAAAGGTAAGAAGAAATAATGAGGAAAGTAGAAAAATCAAGAAAAATGAAATATATAATGAAGAAGAATAAGATGATGCTGCTTGCCGCAGCCTGCAGCATCCTGCTCCTCGGTTCTTGCAGAACCAGCAAGAATGTACAGGGCTCTGGCTCCTCATCAGCCAGTCATCAGAAAGAGAATGCCACCAAGGGTTCTGCCTCTCGTCAGAGTGAGACGCTCAAGAAGTTGGCTTTCGTACAGAAGGTTTCAGACAATCAGGTGTATACCAGGAATATTGTAGGCAACATGTCGTTTACTCTCCAGGCAGGTGATAAGGACATTACCGTGCCGGGCAAACTGAGCATGCGCAAGGATGAAATCATCCGCATCCAGCTCTTTATTCCTATCTTGGGTACAGAGGTGGGCCGTCTGGAGTTTACTCCCGACCATGTACTTATCATCGACCGTCTGCACAAGGAATATATCAAGGCAGATTATACCCAGGTAGACTTCCTCAAGAAGCAGGGCATCTCCTTCTATTCTCTGCAGGCTCTCTTCTGGAACCAGCTGCTCCTGCCGGGCGAAAGGACTGTGAAGGAATCAGACCTGAAGAAGTTTGATGCCACCTTGGATGTGGCAGGAGATGCTGTGCCGGTTAGTTTCAGAAACGGCAATATGACCTATTCCTGGTCTGCCAACCGCACTACCGGCCGTATCACAGCTGCAGATGTTGTCTATAAGAGTGCGCAGAATGGCACATCTAATCTCCACGTCGACTATGGCAACTTCAAGAGTGTAGGCGTCAAGATGTTCCCTGCCACCCTGAATCTGACGATGACCACTACTGCCACCAGGAAAAAGCAGGAGGCTAAGATCAGTCTGGAATTGAATCAGGTGAAGACCGACAGCAAATGGAGCACTCAGACAGAGATTTCCAGCAAATACAAGCAGATTTCTCCAACAGATGTGCTCAGCAAGATATTGAGTATGTAGATGCTCATCAAGAGTTTGAAATTATAGAACATGGTTTTTTAATATAAGAAATGAAGCGAATCTTATTATTCATCATGGCAATCACCTTTTCGCTCGCACCTTTTGCGCAGAAGCATTCTGCCCAGAAGAAGCCGGTGAGAAAGACTGCCGTAACTGCGAAAAAGAAGGCTGCTACTCCTGCAAGAAAGACGAACAGCAGAAGTCATGCGGCCAGAAAGACATCCAAATCAGCTGCGCCAACCAGAGCAGAACGCAAGGCGGCAACCTATAGCAATGCCTCTATCCGAGGTTTGCAGGGACAGCGCGCTTCTATCCAGAAGAAGATCAGAGAGCAGGAGCAGGCTTTGCAGAGAAATAAGGCGGATGTGAAGAAACGTCTTGAAGACCTGATGGCGCTGAACGGAGAAATAGACCAGAGCCAGAAGAAGATTGACGGCATCCAGAAGGATATCCATCATATTGACGGCAATATCGGCATTCTGCAGGCACAGTTGAAAACGCTTCAGCAACAGTTGCAGGACCGCAAGAACAAGTATATCCGTTCCATGCGCTATATGAGCCGTCATCATACGGTTCAGGACAAGCTGATGTTCATCTTCAGCGCCAAGAATCTGACACAGATGTATCGCCGCCTTTCCTTCATCCGCCAGTATTCTTCCTATCAGAAGGTGCAGGGCGAGGCTGTAAAGGCTAAGCAGAAGCAGGTGAACGAGAAGCACCAGCAGTTGCAGCATGTAAAGGGACATAAGAACACCTTATTATATAAGGGTAAGCAGGAGAAGACGGTTTTGGAAGGCAAGCAGACCCAGCAGCAGGAAATGGTGCAGGGACTGCAGAAACAGCAGAAGACCATTCAGGCTGTGATTGCCGACCAGCGTCAGAAAGATGCGGCAATCAACGCTCAGATTGACCGCTTGATTGCTCAGGAAGTAGCCAAGGCTCGTGCCCGTGCTGCTGCCGAGGCTAAGCGAAAGGCCGCTGCCGCTGCTGCCGCCAAGAAACGTGCCGAGGAACTGGCTCGCAAGAAAGCTGCTGCCGAGGCTGCTGCCAGGGAGAATGCCCGTCGTATAGCCGAAGCCAAGGCGCGTGAGGCTGCTGCCGAAGCTGCCCGCAGAAAGGCTGCCGAAGAAGCAAGACTGGCTGCCGAGGCTGCAAGAAAGGCTCAGGAGGAGGCTGCTGCCCAGGCAGAAGCAAAGGCGAAGGCAAAAGCGCAGGCTAGGGCGCGTGCTGCTGCCGAGGCTGCCAAGCGTGCTGCCGCAGAGCAGGCTGCCCGTGAGGCTGCTGCCGAACAGGCTGCAAGAAAGGCAGAGGCTGAAAGACAGGCTGCCGAGTTGAAGGCGAAGATGGATGCGGAACGCAGTACCCGTGAGATTGCCGCTGCCAAGAAGGAGGCACAGGAGGCTTCTACCTTGAGTTCGGTAGACCGCATGCTGAGCGGTGGTTTCGAGGCTAACCGTGGTAGATTGCCGATGCCTATCAGCGGCAGTTACCGTGTGGTGAGTCATTTCGGTCAGTATAATGTAGAAGGCTTGAAGGGCGTAACGCTCGACAATAAGGGTATCAATATCCAGGGCAAGCCGGGTTGTGTGGCTCGCAGCATCTACGATGGTGAGGTGAGTGCCGTCTTCGGTTATGGTGGCATGTGGAACGTGCTGGTCCGTCATGGTGCCTACATCTCTGTTTACTGTAATCTGAAATCGGTCAGCGTTCATAAGGGTCAGAAGGTAAGTACCCGTCAGGCTTTGGGTAGTGTTGGCTCTGAAAACATCCTCCAGTTCCAGCTTCGCAAGGAGACTGCCAAGCTCAATCCGGAGGCTTGGCTGAGCCGATAATGTATGAATGAGCCGATGAGCAGAAGCTCCTAGCCCTGGGCTAGGAGCTTTTGGGCTTTACCTTTCCCTTCGGCCGGTGATCGTTGGTTCAGCCCGACCTTGCTGCCATTATCTGGACTTATGACACACCCTTTTTCCTTTATGCCCCCGGCTCGCCCAGGTATTCGAAGATGGTGGATACCTGGCGGGGAGGGAAATACTGGCTATGCTCCTGGTAGCCTAAACGTTGCAGCTCGTTCCAGAGAGGCACACAACGCTTAATCCAGTCCATGATATGACGGCGCGCTGTCGCCCCGTCGGTTGTGTCGGGAAAGTAGAGCAGACCCAGCTCGGTCTTGCTGTACATACGTTGGGGATAATTCATAAGCTTTATATTTTTTACAATCCTTCTACACCATGATCCTTAAAGAAACCTACCATGGCTGTGGTCATATAGCCACCCGTGTTCATCTTCTTGTTCGAACGCCTGCAGTTGGCTATGTAATAATCCTTTCGCTGGAAGAAGTCCTCCAGGTCGCCAATCATATCTAACCTGAGATAGCCGCTCAGCTGCTCAGCCTTCTTCTCGTTTACATCATAATTGCATTGCAGCCGGAGTTTCAGTTTGCTCCGCTGCCCTCTCAGTTCGCTGCTCACTTCTCCACCCTCCGCAGTTTCGCCAGAAGTGCGACGGTCGTGCAGGGTAAAGGTGATGTGTTCGGGCAGGTGATGCTTCTCTTTTTTACCCTCCTCCAGAAAGAAAGGCTTATAGGTAAGATACTGGTCGATGATGTGGTTCCGGTAAAGGCGCTTGAGGTCTTTGCAGGCAAAAGTCAGACATTTGTTGTCCAGTGCCGACCAGGTCTTGTAGTAATCTTCCCTGCCATGCATCAGTTGCTGGATATGTGCCGTTTTGCTGATGGTGAATCCCTTTACAGCCCAGCAGTTCATGATGAGATATAACTTGATGCTCGATGCGCTGCGGCATTGGTTGATGGCATTGAGGTCGATACGGCTGACTCCCTTGTCGAAATTGTAGAAAAACCGCATCACGTTGTTGTCGAAGCGGAATTTTACCATCCAGTTCTTGTGCCGGTCTTGGTATATCTCACTCTTAAACAGGCATGCAAATTTCCGGTAGTAGGTCTGGTCGCCCTGCTTGAACGGCAGCTGGATGGGCTTGGATTCTATACGCTGGATGGCATCGCGCAATTGCGGATAATGTCCAGCTCCAAATTTAAACTCCGACAGTTTCATGATGACATCGGTGTGGCCTGCAGCTCTCTGTTCTGCGGTGAATCCATTAAAAGTCTGTGAAGTTACCTGATAAGGGATCACATAGCCCAAGATGGCTTTCTGGGCATGCTTGATAATCTGTAGAACGATTTTGAGTTCTACCACAGAATAGTTCTGGTAAGACAATCCCTGTACGCCAAGGATGGCTATCAGTTGTTTCTCTTGTTGATTTGTCAGAGGGAAGGCCTGCTGCCCGCCCTGCTGCTGTTGATTAAATTGTTCCATTATCGGTTTCTTTTAAAAATTGTTAGTGGCCTACCGATTGGGGCAAGTCTTGTTATTGTTTATTGAAAACCGGCATGGAATTGGAGTAAGGCTAACAAATAAGATAAAACAATCTATCCGCATGGGTAGATTTTCTGCCGTTCATTCTTATTCCCAAAAGAGAACCTTACTTCGCATCCATGCCGATAAATCATTATCAAATTTATCAGGCATAGAATGCCCTGTAAGGATTACCTTTTGGTCACTCATCTTTTGGGGCAGAAAATCCTACTCAATGAGCTATGTTCTAATCCTTAACCGAAAGCATTTCCCGGTGTCCTTCATCGGGAGGAGAATCGCATTCTCCGCGCTTTCATGTTGCAAAAGTAATATTTATTTCAGACTTATGCAATTTTTTGAAGAGAAAAAATGCATTTTAATAGCTGATTTGTTGAAAAAAAATCTTTTTCCTCCCGTATTACGTATAGTGTAAAAGATGTAAATGTATA
>ERZ1026878.434-NODE-434-length-32896-cov-5.279255_pt1 | contig 32896 bp, 11 predicted proteins | sample MGYA00380169_ERZ1026878 | MGnify/ENA primary metagenome ERZ1026878 (study PRJEB33269, sample SAMEA4719805) | human gut metagenome | biome: human-associated habitat; feature: organic feature; material: feces | place: Cameroon | collected 2013-10 ...
ACTTATTCGTGAATTATAGCTCATATTTATAAAATTAATTTTGAACAGTTACTTATGATTATACGCCCAAAAGGACAGCGAACGCCCCAGAGTAAAAGCTGTAGCCATAGCCCAAGCCAAAGTTGCAGTTCAAAGTACGAGCCGAAGCATGGCCGTAGCTCGCAGCGCAACCGCACACGGACGCGCATACCTGCTTCTTACCCTCCGCAAGATAGCCGTTACTGTCCGCAATGCCACCCCAGCACGTAGTGTTCCACTTGTACGCATTCTCATAGGCATGGCTGCCACCGTTCACAGTAGCTCCAAACAGCATCGACACTGAGTAGTCAGCAGTCTTCAACCATCCCGACTCACTCTTCTTCTTGTCCGTTCTCATGTTCAGTCCCTCAAGCACGTTCAGCGTAGCATTCACGTCACCGCTATAGTCAGCGGTCGCAAACGACTTCAGCGGCTTCACGTCCTCTATGTTGTGCGTTGTGGCAAACACGTAGTCCATAGCGGTGTTGGGACCATGACCGTACTTCATGTGATAGGCATAGCTCAAATGCTTGAACGCTCCGTCCATCGGCATCTGCAAGCCTCTGTACACCGCGTGCGAGAACTTGTATATCACCTTGCCGCCCGTCATGCTCACGCCTGCCTGTGTCACCACGCCATCCTTGCAGTCCATTCTCACGTAGCAGTTCACCACCGCGCTCAGCACTCCGTCCTTCAATCCCTCGCAGCCCGGAATGTCCCTCACCTGATAGTAGCGTGTGCCCGCTGTCATGCCAGCTCCAGTAGCCACGTCAAACGTTGCCGACTTGCCCACAACATTCAGCTTGCCTGTCGAGCTGTCAAAATACACGAACGACACCGGACTGCCTATCACCGAGGTCTTCTTGTCTCTCACAACAGCGTCCATCACTCTCAGCGGCTCCAGCATTTCCGTCATGGCATACGAGCTCTTGTTCAGTCCGTCCATGTTGTAGCTCGCCTCCGCGCTCGATGTCGCCTTCAGCGATTTCGCCATCAGCGAGGCGTATGTGGCTGTTCCCGAAGCTGGGATTATCTTCAAGCCGCTGTTGGCCGAAATCTTTGTGTCATAGAATGTGCTCGCGTCAACGCTCTCCTGAGTTGTGCAGCCCGTACCCATACAGGTCAGGCTTGTGCTGTTCAGGGTGCCAAGCTCGGCATACATCAGCGCAATCCAGATGCTGTACATGTCCGGATGCAGACCCATGTATGGGCGTGCCGTCAATGCGTCAGCATTCTTGTTCTGTGCCTGCTTGATGCTGTCAAGGCCCGACACGCCAGTGTTCGGCAGTCCGCTACCGTCAAACATCGTAGTCTTGAACAGAGCGTCCGGAGTGCTGAACGAGCCCTTCACAGCCTTGTTGTAGATAGAGTGAGCCTGTGCGCGAGTGTCGCCGCTCAACTGTGTGTTCACCGTATATCCTGGCACCATGCCGAACATAGGCACACGCTTCGCCGCATTGCCATACCATGAGCACGCGCCCATGCCAACGCCCTCCACGTTCTGCTCCACACCACCCACTGCGTCCGTGGCTCTCATCAGATACAGGTCCATATCCGTAGCACACAGCACGTCGCCCTGTGTTCCGTCAATAGCCACAGTCTTGCCCTCCTCGTCCGCAGTTATGCGTCCCGGAGCCAAATACACCGCCTTGCCGTTCTTCACCACAGCCATTCGCAGGTGCTTGCCTATCTTGCGCACAAGTGCCTTGTCACCGTATACGGTCTGTGCGTCGGGCGAAGGGTCACCGTTCGGACGGGCGAAACCCGCGAATGCCGCACCGCTCACAGCCACGCCTCCTCTCAGCTCCTCGGTAGCGGCCTTTGCCTCGTCCACCTTCTGGTTCACGCGGCTCAGCTGTGTGCACATGCTCGCTGTCATACCGTCTCTCACCACCTTCATCGTCAGGTCGGCGCTGTCCACCTTGTACGACACAATCACCTTTATCGAAGCTCGAGCCTGGAAGTTCGACACAAATCTGCAATAACCGTCCTTTGGCAGCTCGGCACTCGCGTTCAGGATGGTCAGCGGCTGGTATGCTCCAACGGTGGTCTGATATGTAGGAGGCAGATAGCCCACCACCTTCATTGCCACATTGTCAGTAATGGTCACTATCTCCGAGCCACCGTCCTCACTCTCAGTGTAGGCGAAACTGTAGCTGTAACTCTTGCCGTTATACGTGGCTGTAGCAGTTGCAGGTCGTCCCTTTGCGTCATAAGTGTAAGAGTAGTCCACACCACGTGTCTCCACCTTATCAATATACTCGGCAAACACACACACCGTTCCATCCGTAGCACCAGGCTTAAACAAGTACTCGTTGCCCAGTATGGCAGTGAACTCAGCAATCGCCCAACCGCTCTTCGCCACCTTCGTGCCGCTCGAGCTTATCACAACGCCAGTCTCCTTTGCCTTCAGCGTTATGGCAGCACGGTCCGTATAAGGACCAAGCGACAGCTTCACCCTCGCCATGTCCTCTCTCAGCGTGCCGTTGTTCACTGGAACCGACGACGTGTTGCCTATCATGTCGTCTATCATCTCCTTGCTCACCACATGACTGTAGACGTTATCCTTGAAACGTCTCAGTCCTTCAGAATCAACTAATGAATTTCCCATTGTTTTTTGTCTCTTGTTTTTTATTTAAGTTACTCACTGCGTTTCAGCACATCTATGCCTCCACAAAAACCACAGTCCATTTCTCTCCCATGCGTGTCAGCACAATTTTCTTCGCGCTGTTGTTGTTCGCGCAATAGTCAAGAAACATTATCTTGCCACCCGTGCCGAAGTCAATGGCCATGCCGAATACCAGTCCGCCAGCAGCTGTCACCGACACGGCCTTTGTCCCCTTGATGTCATAGCTATTGGTGTTAAGCTCGTCCATTATCTTTAGGGCAGCAGTCTGGGCCGAGGTATCACCAGTGATTTTCATGCTCACCACCTCGCTCGTCCAAGCCTTCAGCCCCTCTATCATGCGCTGCGCGCCTTCCCTTGTCAACAACTCTGCCATATCCTACGTCTTTTTAATACCCGCATTCACAAATATGCCGTCTATCTCGCTGCCGCTGATGATGCCTATTGTTGTCCCGGACGCTATCTCGTCCTTCTTTGCATACAGCTCCTCAGCCTCCGACTTCTTCAAGTAAGCCTCCAAGTCCACGCTTCCACCGCCACCTGCAATATTCGCCAATGCGTCGTTGGTCCAGTCATCCGAACCTCTCTTCCATTTCGACCAACTACCCTGAGCAATCTCTGTCTGATACTTGCTCATCGCGTTATTGTAGAATCTGTAGTAGCGGTACACCTTACCGTCAATGTGCGAGCAGAAACCTATGGAGCATTCCTCTGCCTCAGCAGTCTCCGTCAGCCTATAGTTCGTCGTCAGCACCTCAGTCAGCTGGTGGCCCATGCTGTCACTGAAGATGTCAAGCACACCCACAGCCACCACACATTTCTTCACGTTTGCCACAATCCTGTATCGCGACGGCCTCTCGCCCTTCACAAAAGCATCCACCTCGCCATCAAGGTCAATGTCCGTCACAAGCATGTCATGCTCACACCCGTCCATCCGACCCTTTAGCAAGTCCACATCTGCCTGAGCCTTCTCAGCCGCAGCCAACGCCTCAGCAGCCACTGCCTTTGCAGCCTCAGCAGCCTTCATTGCCGCGTCAGCGTCACCGCGCAGGTCGTTCACGTCTTCGGCCAACACCGCAATGTCGTCCTCGTTCTTGCCTATGCGGCTCTCAGTCACGCTCACATCGTCTGTCAGCTTCTCCAAAGCCTCCGTATAAGCCGACATCTCCACCGTCACATTGCCACACTCCTTGCCCGTGGCAACCCACATGCCGCCCTCAGCCATGTATACCTTGGCTGGCAACGTGTCGCCCACCAAAGCCCACACCCGGAGCGTGCCTCAGGATAAGCCTTGCGCAAGTCATCATCCGTCTTGAACAGACCCTTGTTCGCGCCTTTGATATTCTTAGCCTCAAGCCATCCGTCCACCCTCAGGTTGTGGCCCACCGTTGCCGAACCGCGTATCGCAGTCTTGCCGCCTATGCTCACGTCGCGGCCCACAGCAACATCGCCGTTCACACGTTTTGTTTCTATTGAGTTGCTCATTTCTCTAACATTGATTTTGCCAAGGCGTTCATCGCGGAGGCTCTTTCGCTCGCGCCTACGGCGGTTAATACCAATGCTGCAACAGTGTACACCACTGCCGTGTAGCAACGCTCGCTGATGTCCACGCCCCCGTCCCCGTCAATGCACGGATAGGGTATGTACGATGCGCGCGTCACACAAGCCTCCTCACTGTCGCAGCTGTAAAACTCCAAAGCCTTGCCCTCTGCACGGTTCACCACAGCGCACACTGGCTTCTGCACATTGCCACGCACTCCCTTACACCGCGACGACTGCAAGTCATACAAAGGATCCTCCACTCCTATTGCCACATGGCAAGTACGTTCCCAGTCGCTCATCCTGAAAGCTATCAGCCGCATAAAGTCGTCCGGCAGCAGCACCCAGCCGCTGCCATTGCCCTCCCAATACACAGCGTCACCGAACAAATGGCCCTCTTCCAACAAACCAACCGGAGCAACCGTCTCAACGCGGCGCACAGCCTCCACTATCTTCGACCGGATAATGTCATTCAACGACAAGGTGTCTATATCCTCATCGATTAGAAACTGCCCACTCACCTTGTTCTCGTCAATAGCAATACGCACGTCTCGCTCAACGACTTCTATTTGATACACCATATCGCCAAATCCTTCTTTTTACCCGGTTACTCTTCCACGAATACAATTCTCACGCCGCACTTCTCGCCAGCAGCCACAATGTCCGCACGGTTCTTCATCGAACCGCTCTTCACGCCAAACGTATTCATCAGATAGTCCTTTGCCTCCTGGTTGGTGCCAAACTCCACCTCAGTGACATCGTTAGAAGGATCGGACACCTCACCTACATCAATGGTTTGGAATTCCGAACTGTTGGCATCTTGTGTCTTTCCACAGCATTCATTATCTTTGTGTGCCGACACGGTATTCATTGCTTCTGCTATATGTACCTCTTTCTGCTCTGTACATGACGATTCTGCCTTATGTGTAGCGATACGGTTATGAGTACCGGGAAGCACTTGACGCATCACCAGTCTGATAAAGCCATCTTTGTACTCTTTAGAGTTTTCTACTACAAGCTGTGTTATCGGGTCTTTGGTAACCATATAGGCAGGTTGTGTACCACCGGGAGAACAAGTACCGCCAACAAACGACAGTTTCACTTCAATAGTTCCCGCTCTTACTTTACCGTGCCATTCAGTCAGACCATATATTCCATATGTTTTTACTTCCATACAAGTTTGTTGTTAATAGTAATTATGAGGACGGACAGACATTAATCGCATCCATCCTCAAAATTAATGTAGACAAAATAATTACTCTGCTGAAATTGGACCATAGAAACGAGTCCATTTCTTTTCGTTCTCTTCTGTGGCATTGTACTTGAATGCGTCTCCTGCATTCACTGTAACAGTGGCACTACCAGACTTAAAGCTCATACCATAGGCAAACACATAAATGAAACCGTTCTCAAGGTCTGATTCTGTTGGAGCCGTCTCGCTGCTCCATAGGCGGAACTCGTCTGCATCTGGAGCTGTATCATCGTCGTCATCGTCACCATCTACCCAAATATGGCAGTTGCCCTTCAATCCGAGCGCATCACTCACGAGAACGCCATTACGTGTAGCCTCCTCGCCTTCTACATCCTCCGTGTAGCTGCTCTCTCCACGACGCACATAGTGAACCAGGCGGTCTTCACCAATAATAATACCACTGTTCTCATAACCACAATCATTGAAAGTAGGTTCTATCTTTAGCTGCAATTCGCCAAAAATGCAGTACAGACGAGTCACCTTCCAACCAAGTTTTTCATTGGTGTATGGCTCCATCGTTACCTCAGGGTGTTTGCTCCAGTCTATGAGCTGTAGACTCTCACCAAGGTTGTTACCGACAAGGAAGAGGCCTGTCTTAGGCTTATCTGCACCATTATAGTACAGCTTGATGAGCGACATCACATCCTCAAATGTCCACTTGCCACGGTGTTTCACCTCACGCTTCACCTGCCAGCGTACACCATTGGTGGTATAATCCCACTGGTCGTCACCCATACTTGAACGTACGAGCATCTTGTTCTGCTGAGAAATGAGCAACGTGCGATTGCCTGCTGCCTTAAACTCACGCAACTGGGCTTCCGCCTTTACTGCCTCGTCGTAAGGTATCTCCATATTCTGGTCAGCAAGATACTTCGACACGATGCTTGTCATACCTCGCTTCTGCAAGTACAGATCGTCAGGAGTTGGAATGACTGTGTTGGGGTCAACCCACTTCTGGGTCTCATACATGGCATTTGACATGCGTACCAACTTCGTACCTGCCACAATCACATTAGTATTGCCTGATGTTGGAGATGTGGCTGTTGGCAGACTGCCATATTGATCTGTAGCGGCCTGCTTAACACCGTTGGTTGCCACACAAGTGATACTGTCGTCGTTGTTTACACTTTTAACGAAGAGCTGAAGTGGACGGCGGCTTTTGACATTAGTGCCACCTATAAACTCATAACCTTTCACTCTCTTAACCATGAGTGTGTCGTATGCGCGAACCTTTTTCAGGTCAGCATTCACCAATGTGATTGTGTTGCCGCTTACAGATGCAACCGTGACTATTGGAGTACCTTGGTCAATGGCATAGTGTTTTACTTCCATGCTACCAACGTTCACAGTCTTTGCCATCAGCATAAGCTGCATCAAAGAGTTCTGGTCACGTTCAAACATGAAAATTCGTTTGTCTACTTCGGGCATTACAAGTTCACCCATACCTCCCGACGCGTTCTCTATACCACTCACGGTAGTAGGAGCACCGCCCAACTGTGTCTGAAGTCCAGCAGAACCGGCACCTGGTTTTAGTTCAGGACTGGCAGGCGTATTTGCGCTGCCTGAGTTCGGCTGCTGGGTAGTTGTTACTTCTGCGCTCATTTTTGTTCTTTTTGTTTATTGTTATTGTTTTATTGTTACCGAAACCTAACCAATACTTTTTCTTACAAAGCATTGGTTGTTTATTGCCTTGCTTGCTTCCATCAACGAACTTACAGTGGTACATGCACCACCTATATGCGTCCGCAATCCTGCACTGCCTTCTGAGGGTTCACGCGGCTTTGTATTAGGAAATTCCACACTAATGCTCATAACGTTTTTTATTTTGCTGCATCTGCAAAGTCAAAGATATTCATGTTTCTCTTGCCCTTAGGCGCACCACCGTTCTTTCCGTTCAGTGGAGCCGTACCGTCGCCCTTCTTCTGCTTGCGCAAGCCCTCCACAATCCTCTCGTTGCGGCCTGCCACGCGTCCCTCCTCGCTTGCCGAGGCCACGTCGCTGTCATGGTTTATGGCATTCACAAACATTCCAAGCGTCTCCTTCGAGAACTTGCCCATCACGCCGTCACGCACCACCGTCAGCATAGCCTCGGCCACAGCGTCTATCTCCTCGTCAGTCATGCCGCGCTCCTCCTGAAACTCTCTCAGCGTCTCAAGACTCGCATCCATGTTCTTCTCGTATTCCTCCTCAAGCTCCTTCGACTTGGCCACACGCTCCACATATTCCTTGTTCGCATCAGCTATCTTCTCCTGCATCTCAGGATCGTCAAGCACGTCCTTTATCTCCACGCCAAAGTTCCTCACAAGTCCCACAACAGGGTCCTTGCCGTTGTGCATGTCTGCCAGGAACTGCGCGCTTCGAGGGTCTGCCGTAAACATGTCCGACATGGCCTTCTCCCTGCCCTTGTAGCCGTCAATGTCTTGCTCGTATTGGTCGTAATCGTCGGAAATCTGACCATAAATCTCCTCGTCATCCTCAAACTTCTTGTCGGGATATTTCTTTCTCAGACGTTCCAGCTGCTGGTCGCGTCTGCTCTTAACTCCGTTGTTATCAGCCATTCTTTTCTATTTATTTAGGATGTGTCATTTTCTCCTGCAAAAATAAGCATATAACACATAACCACACTTTTAACTTTTGTGACCTCGCTTTATTAACTTTGTATACCCCAAACACCGCCCTCTGGCGGCGTTACAACGCCCACTGGCACCCCATCCCACCATTTTCAAAACCCTCAGTAAGAACCTATGAAATACTTCGGCAGCATCCTCGATTTCACCCAAGACCGCAACAACGACCTCATGAGAGCCTACAGGCAGCAGCTCTCCCAAGCCACCGTCATCATCATGCCCACCATCTTCAAGTCCGTGGCACAGTCCCCATCCTCACGCTTCTGGGTAAGCGAGGAGAGGGCTACAGCCGTCATATCAGCAATGGCGGCAGGCAAGCCCATGCCACGCATGAGAGCCAACAAGCGCGAGATGTTCCTCGAAATCTACCGAAGGTTCATCCTCATGCGCCAGCAACACCCCGACAAGTCCGTATTCGAGCTGGTCACAAAAATCGTCAACCAGCCCGCACCCAAGTTCTATCTCACACCAAGAACAGTGGGAGAATTAATTTACCGAATAAAAAATGGATGGTATGACAACCAGTACGACAGATACAAAGATTGCGCAATTAATCGCTGAAAACGACAAACGAAACGAGCAAATATACGCCGAGTTCGACCCAATCACTGGCAAAGGCTCAATCGGCGAGCGCACACCCGTGCGCATATCCGACTTCGCCATTCCCATGCAATGGATCCCAGTCGAGATGATGAAAATACCACTTGTCAAAAAACTCGTCCGCGAAGGCTCCATCGACGCCTTCCTCTCCAACGTCCTGCACGTCGAGCCCAACTACGACGACCACATCAAGGTATCACGCCAATTCATACGCCTGCGCTTCAAGCACGACTTCCCCTTCTGGGCAGCAACACTCGTCTACATACACAACAAGAAGGCGGGCAAGGACGTACTATTCCGGCTCAACTATCCACAGCGCATACTCGTCTCGCGCTTCGAGCGTATGCGATTGGCACGCCGGCCTATACGTCTCATTCTCCTCAAGGCAAGACAATGGGGAGGATCCACTGCCACACAGCTCTACATGGCATGGCTGCAGTTCAACCACCGCAAGGGTCTCAACTCCCTCATCATCGCCCACCAGGGAGCTGCATCCGACGAAATCAAGGACATGTTCGACCTCATGATAGAGCGATACCCCGTCGAGTTCCTGCACAAACTCGGCGACGCTTATTCCGAGAACGAACCAAAGCTCGTGGGAGTCGGCAAGTCCGGATCCACACACCGAGTGCCACAACGCAACTGCAAAATCAAGGTAGGCACCGCCGAGCGTCCCAACGGATGCCGTGGCGGTGCCTACTCTCTCGTACACCTATCCGAGGTCGGACTGTGGCAGAAGACCGAAGGCAAGTCACCACAGGACATTGTCCGCTCAGCATGCTCAGGCATACTGCTCGAGCCCCTCACAATGATTGTCATGGAGAGCACACCCAACGGCACTGGCAACTTCTTCCATACCGAATACACAGCCGCTGCCGACCCCGACATCAAGTCACAGTTCGAGGCCCTATTCATAGCTTGGTTCCAAATCGAGCAATACTCCAAGCCTTTCAAGTCTGCCCAAGAGATGCGAGCCTTCGCACACCACCTCTACGACAACCGCGACAACGCCTACATACCATCCAACCGCGAAGAGTCCGGACGCTACCTATGGTCATTGTGGGAGAAAGGAGCCACACTCGAAGCCATCAACTGGTACATCGAGGAACGCTCCGGCAAGGACGACTTCGCCATCATGGCATCCGAGTTCCCCTCAGATGATGTCGAGGCTTTCGTGCATTCCGGATCAATGGTCTTCGACAAGTACCGTGTCAAGAAGTTCGAGCGCTTCTGTCTTCCACCTCAGTTCATCGGCGAGGTCTACGCCGACGCCGACGAGGGCGAGGACGCACTCTCCAACCTGCGTTTCCGTCAGGACCGACAAGGACTACTTTCCATCTGGGCCATGCCAGAGACCTTCGACGACTACGAGGTCGTCAACCGCTACCTCACAGTCGTCGATGTAGGCGGACGCTCCAACAAGGCCGACTGGTCCGTCATCGTCGTCTTCGACCGACTCAGCATGATCGACGGCAGCGAGCCACCGTCCGTCGTCGCACAGTGGTACGGACATTGCGACATCGACCGTCTCGCTTGGCGAGCCGCACAGATAGCAGCCTTCTACAACGACTCTCTGCTCGTCATAGAGTCCAATACTCTCGAGACCCACGACAAGGAGCGACAGGTCGAGGGAGGCGACCAGTCACAATACATACTCAACCAAATCTCCGACATCTATCCCAACCTCTACGCACGCAAGCAGTCTGAGGATGAGATAAGGGAGGGAGCGCCGCGTAAATATGGTTTCCATACCAATGTGTCAACAAAGCCGATGATTATCTCCACCCTTATCAAGGTCGTGCGCGACAGGCTCTACATCGAGCGCGACAAACGCTGCCTCGACGAGTACAACACCTACGAGCGAAAGCAGAACGGAGCCTACGGAGCCATCACCGGAAAGCACGACGACCTCCTCATGACTCGCGCCATCGGCCTTCACGTCTGCTTCCGCGAAATGGAAATGCCACGTTGGGTTCCCGTCGCCAGCCGAAGACTCAAAAGAAAAAGAATCCCCGTCTCAGAAGCCCAAATCTAACAAGTGTGTTTCAGCACACCCATCGTGTTACAACACACCCTTCAAAAAGAAGGAGCGAACAAGTCCCCTTGCCCGCTCCTTCTTTTTTATGCCGCATTTCCCATAAGCATCCGCTGCGCCTGCCGGGTGGCATTCGCGTTCGCATTCTGCTGAACCTGCCGCGCAAGCTCCGGCGAAAGCCCGTCCGGCACCTGGCCCTGCTCCAGCTGTTCCCTCTGCGACTTAATGCTCTGCAGCAGCTCGTCAGCAAACGGATAGTCGCCATGCTCCAACAGCTGCTCCACACTGATGGCGTTAGCCTTCCACAGCTCCATCAGCATGTCATTCTGGATAGCCCGGTAAGCAGGAGTCGCCGTACTCTCCACAATACTCAGGTCAAACTCCACATCCCTGATCTTCTTCGGGTCATACTCCACAATCGTAGCGTTCCTGCCCGCAATGTTGAACACACGCGGCGTGTCATAAAACTGCTGAATGTTCTTCACATCCTTATACGCCCCGTCCTTCACAAACGCCGAGAACGTGTCAAGCAAGTCAAGCAGCGACGTGGCCGCGTTCTGAGCCTGCTGGCTATACAGACTCGCCGACATGCCCGAATAACCAGGCTTGCCCTGCAGCGCACCGTTCACACCCGAAATGTCCTCAAAGAACTTCAGCTGCATGCTCAGCAGCTCCGATATGCCAATCTGCGTACAGTTGTTCGCAATCTGCTGAGGCAGCACAGTTCCAGCCTTCGGAGTCTTTATCATAATCACACCATTGAAGCGCGCCCATTCGTCAGCCACGTCCTCAATAGACATACCCTTAGGCAGACACTCCTCCGGAAACAGCAACACACCCTTCGCCGACGCACGCATAATCCAGTCATACATCGTGATCAAGCGGTTCACATAACGCTGCTGGTCTATCACATTGCTCACAAACGAGTGTATCTCACCGTCAATAAACGGATAAGCCTTCCACACATACGGATGCCCCTTGTGCTCATACGGTGTCTCGCCCTCCTCCAATATGTCGCCAAAAGGAGACAGCATATAATAGTACCAATAGCTGTCCATCCTCCACTCCCATCTTATCAGAGGCACCTCGCTCTCATCCATCCCAAGCTCCCGTGCCTCCGCCAGGCGCCTTTCGTTCTCGTCAGCCACAAGAGCCTGGAAGTCCTCAACGTCCACCTTGAACACGTCACCGTTGTTCACGTCATGACAGTGCACACGCGGCTTGCTCTCCTTCCGCAACACCTCGATCACCCTGCACCGCGTGCTGTCATAAGGCACAAGAAAGTCAAAACATCCATTCAGCGGATGGCCGAAGTTGGCAAACGTCGCGCTCAAGTACGACCTCTCCTTAGCAAACCTATAAATCTCAGCCAACCTGTTGTAGTCCGCCGCATCCTTGGCAAACCTACAGCACAACTCATTAAACGAAATGTCATGCACCTCGCCCACACAACTGCAATCCCAGCCTCTGAAATCCCTCATGTTGTTGTCAATGAAGAAATTATTCGGCTGCACATAGTCAGTCCAGCAGTCCAGCTTGTTCTCACGCCAACCGTACCACTTCCTCTGCACCACAAAACCCGAAATAAGGAACTCCTCCATACAGCGCGCGTTTATCTCCGACATGCGGTTCAGCTGCATGTTGCATTGCAGCACAGTGCTCATCGTCTCACCATAACGCTGCTCGTCCCTGTCCCTCGCCGTGCATGTCGGCTCCTTCGCCTGGCTGCGGTACGTGCCAAGCACCGACTGCACCATGCGCCTGATCAGGTTGTTCTTCAGCGGCACATTGCCCTGCTTCCTGATAATCTCGCTCTCCTTCACCTTCCTTCCTTCCTCATACACGTAGTCATCCCACTGTCTGCCATACGTGTAGTTCTTGTTACGCTCCCTGTCTCTGCGAAACGTGTCCATCGCAAGCCAGTATTGCTGAGCCTGCCACAGCACCTCAAACGCACGGTTCTCACCCAGCGTCCTCCGCGCCTCCTTCACGCTGTCCATGCCCTCCTGAGGCATCACAGCACTCACCTTATGTAATTTTCTTTTTGCCATATACTCACCTATTTGGGACGGTGCAAAATTAACACCTTGCACCGTCCCTCATCCCTTAACTATTGTTACTTCAATCTGCCAACGTCATTAAGCATCTTGTCACGTGTGCGGAACATTGTTCCAACGATACTGTCTCGCTCTTCTGTGTTCTTGCTGCGAAGATACTTCTCCGTCAGTTCCTTCATGTCGTGCTTGTATCTATCTACACGCCAATAGCGAGGCATCACGTTCTCCCTGCGTAGCTCGTCCATGCCCTTTCGATAAGCATCACGGTCTGTATTCCATAACTTTTCCAAGGCTTTTTCGCGCTTCTTCACTGACTCATATTCACTAAGCAGCTTCTTTGTCTCCTCTGTCTCCATTCTGCCGTTAACCTTCTCCTTGGCTTTGGTCAAGACACGGTTTTGCCGGGCTGTCATAACAGAGTCACGGGCTGCATCACTGTAAGTCCAACCAGTAAGCGGCGCACCTCTAAGTGTCTTATATCGGGCATATCTCTCAGCTATTTCCGCTGGAGTCATGCCTTGCGCTTCTGCCGCCGTAGCTCCAAGCTCGTCAAAATAGATCTTGTCTATCTGACTTTGTGGGCAATTCAGTATGCGTGTTATCAGCAATGCGCATTCGCGCGACGTGTTTGCATCGTCACCACAGTAGTCCATGATAGCCACCACAGCGTCAGTCAACGATTGAGGATTAACGCCAATACCCGACTGAACCATTAAGTTCACAACGTCGTTCATAGCCGCCACTTTGTCCTTGTTCCATTTGCCGACTATGTTCTGGATGTCCGAACTTAGAGGCATGTCCTTAGAAGCATTGAAAAGGCTTACACCATTGCCTTTCAAAAAGTCATTGCCCATAGCACTCATCACATCACCTCCGGTCAGGCCTTCAATGCTGCCAAAGAAAGCATGCTTGAAGGCATCGTCCCACATGTCACTTTTCTCGTCCTTGTCGTCTCCTGCTATAAGGTATGGCACGTAGGCTCCCAAGTTCCAAGCTATTTGCAAAAGATAACCGAAAACACCTACACGTACTATATCCCGCAACATACTTCTTCGATATTCGCTCTTGGCATTCTGGTCTGCCTTGTCAGGGTCGATACCGTCTCTTCGCATCTGTTTAGCAAGATACTCTTCGGTCAGTCCCTTATAACCGGGTTCAAAGCTATGTTTGAGATTGCGGAGTGCGTCATACAATTGGCGTGTATACGACATTGAAGAGTTTCTGAAAACAGTGAAAAGCACACTAAGCCAAGAACGGTCCACTTGCATTGTCGAAAGGAATGCGCTTTCACTCGACTGCTGCGTCTGGTTGAACAGAATGGTAGCGTCTTGCTTGGCTCGCTTCTCAGCCGTTTCCTCATCATAGCCGTAACGAAGATATTTATCCTTTTTTGTCTCATACATCGAACGTGCACCAATGGCCACAGTCAGAGCATCAACAAAGGCGTTAGGCGACATACCAATTCGTGAAGCTATTTCCACTACATGGTTCTGCCACATCTTCCAGTCCATCTCGCTCTTCATCAGTCTCGGATCTCCTGCCATGCGGCTCTTCCAACGCTTCTCAAATAGTGGAAGGTTTTCTATCGACCACTTCCATGCGCCTATAGGGTTGACTATATTCCCTGCAAGATGAGCAGGACTGCTGTCAGAAAGGTAGGCTGGCATGGAAAGGAACTGCTTCAATGCGGTAAACACTCTGAAACTTACCTTGGCTGCTGTTACACCTTTAGCCACATTCACAGCTGCCTTGTCAAGGGCTGCTATTGGTGGACGGTAAGCTCCTGCCGCCATGCTGCATACATTGCGGAAGTTCGTCCACAATGTCTTGCCGCCGCCATAACCACTTGTCATGTTCATCACCTGGTTGCGGAAACGCTTGTATGATAACAATGTGTTCAGGTCGCGGTTGAACTCCGCAAACGCCGCCCAGCGTTCCATCTGTTGAACATGGTCGAGTATCACACTGAATGCATCCGCACCCATCACATCAAGGGCAAGATTGTTGCGTCTGCGCTTGATGATGCTACCCGTTGAGGTTGCTGGCAATGCTATATCGACGGTATCATCAGCTACATCCACCTCTTCAACTCTCGCATTAGCGAGTATCTTCAATGGAAAATAATTCTCTATTGCCGCCATCGGAGCACCGAACATGCGCTTATGCACTTCATTGTATTCGTTGCGCTTAGCCACAAGAAATTCCTCCTGCATCCAGTCGGCAAGTTCCAAGAAACCAGGATCAACAAATTCTTTGATATTCTCCACGTCTTCCTCGGTAATGCCCATCTTACGCAATTTCATACGTCCGTCAGCCATCTTATCAACCATATAGATATACAAAAGATTGCCTTGGGTCAGCTCATGAGCTTTACGCTCGCCACCGTCCCAGAATGTTACAGTTGCTTTTGGCAGATTGCGTTCCATCGCAAATAGGTCGCCCCATTTCATCTTTTTGCCAAACACATCACTCACCTTCTTGTCAAGAGTCTTCAGGGCATTCTGATACCCTGTGTACTCCTTTTCGGTAGCATCTACCCATCCGCGCATATATCGGTTCCACAAGTAACCCTCGCCGTTCACGCTCTTATTGCCGAACATTCTCAGCATCTGGTCGAACGTGCCCAAAGGTGCAAGCACAAAGCGCACAATACTGTTGTTAGCTATTTTCTGTGCCTTGCTTTCTTTATGGTGCTCGTCGTTCGGTCTGCCAGTCATATCGGAGTTGGCATTGTGGTGAATGGTCTCAACGCGCTGCTTCTCGGCCTCACGCCATGCCTTGGCTCGCTCTACGCTGCCACCAAGAACGCCGCCTACTTGCTCCACAATGCTGCGGTAGGCTTCTGCTCGCTCTATCTTGTTCTGACGGATGGCATCGTTGGTTGACTCCACATATTCACGGTAAGCATCGGTTTCCATCATTCCTGCATCCAAATCTGCCTTAGCTTCCTTGATGCTGTCGCGGAGGTTCTTTTCCTCTGCCTTGCTTTCGGTTATATCCTCAACAAACTGACGGGCAAGCAACAGACCGCTGTACTCGATGGCTGCTTCCTCGGCTACGGCATTGTCGTCACTACTCATACGATTGGTACAGTCGGCAATACGCTCCTCTATGTTCTCCTTTGGCAAAGAAGTGGCTTTCCTAACCACCTGCGCAATACGCTGACCTTCCGGGTCAAGCTGTCCTTGTACCTCAATGCCTCGCGCGTCAACGCGGCTTCCGCGGATGGAAAGGAGTTTGCCCAGCTGGTTTGCTCCCATGCGTAACTGGTTGTCAACCATGATGTCCATAACCTTCTGAACGTAATCACTGACGTCCTGCTTGCCATGTACGTTATTCACAGCAGAAAGGATGCGCTTTGTCTCATACTTGCTCAGATCATCAAGAAGTCCTCTCTCAAGCAGAACCTTGGCAAGGTCGGTCACACTCTTTACTGTCGTAAGGTCATACGCCCTCTGACGTGCCATAGCCTGACGCAGTTTATTCAGATTGCCACCGATGGCTTCCATAGCATCCTGCTTGGCTTGCCAGTTGTCTGCGTTGGCTTGGCTTGCTGCTATTTTCATCTTTGTGATAGTCTCGTCAAGTCCCATGTCACCATCCCGGAACATAACACCCTCATCACCAACATTCTTGTCAGAAAATTCGTTAATCTCAGACTTTGTTGCTAACTTTGCATCCGAAGACGTACCGGGAGCGACAGCCGTGCTCCCATGAGTGCCATCAGCGGGAGCCTTGGTGGTGGCAGGTGCATCTTTATTATAAGCCGTCAGAACCCAGTTCTTGTCGGCTATTTTTATACCCCTTTCTCTTACGTTACGACGTATCGTAACAAGATAACCATCCTTAACCAACACAAGTTTGTCGGCATTGGAGTGCCGCTTGTCAACCTCTCCCTTGTTTATGATGTCTTCTATGCGAAAAACCAAATCCTTTACAGTAGGGAAGTCCTTTTCATTGATATGCTTGTTGAGTATATGGCAAAGACCGCCACCCTCGTCACCCCAAACCATATCAATATCGCCAATATCTTTTCTATGGAAAACACCAAGCAAATCTCCGCTTTCGTGATTGACCAAGAATTTCACAGCTTGAAGAACTTTGCCCTTGAACTGGTTGTACACGCTTCCGAATGTGCTGCGTCCAATAGGCTTTGGCTCATTGGCTTTCTTTTTGCCATCGCTATACATCACCTCATCAAACCCTGTCTTTCTCCGCATCACCTCCGTATCAGCCGCATCGAACACAGTAGGCCTGCCACCATTCTTCTTACGCTTGTAAGCCTCATGATACACAAACGCCCAGTCCTTATCACCCCACTGTCTCTTGCCGGGGATTTTCAATCCCTCCAACAATTTCTGCAAAGCCTTCTCGAGCATAGACTTCAGCCTGCCCCAGAACGTCAGCTCATCAGCGCTCATCTTCTCAAAGCCACTCTCGCCGATACGTCCCGCAAGGCCAGCACCATACTCATCTGTAGCGTCCCTTCTCATCTGGTCACGCTTCCCGCTCGCCTCCGCATGAGCCTCAGCCATGTCAGCATAGTACGAAGCGTTAGCGTCCTCGCCTCTCGCCTCATGCTCCTTGCGCTTCTTCTCACGAAGTCGGTCCACCTCAGCATCGTACATCTTCTGCGCCATGCGGTCAATGGCCTGCCGAATGCTACTATTCGACACACGATAAAGTTCGTCAAGAGCATTGTTCAGCTTCGCCTCATCAGGGAACAGCACGCGCAAACCATCGTGACCCACAACCTCATGCACAAACGTATTCTCAATGTCTGCCATGTTAGCATTGTTGGGAACAACAATTGTCACCTCGCCAGTCATAGGATTGAAGCTACCCTTCATCCTGCGCTGACGCGCACTCGGCAATGCCGCCACTTCCTCCTCTGTGCGGATAATGCGCACAGGAGTATGCAAAAGCTCCGACAACTCGGCCACTCTCTCGCTCATGGCTCTTTCCATCGCTTCCTTCGGCTCGCCTACCCACTTGCCGGCCATCTTGGCATTGATGCGCTCTATATCCTCGTTGCTGACGAATGGCGTGTGTCCCTCGCGTCCGGGGATAACATCGCGGCTCTCCCAGTTCTGCTTGTCTAGTGCAAGACTCTCCTCCGGTGTCAGCTCCTTGCCGTCAAGCTCAAAGCGGTAACCCATCTTCTCCAACTCTCTGCGCACCTGTGGCACAAAGCGGTTGTAATCCCTGTGGCTCTTCAGCTCCTCACGCTTTCCCGGATGCTTCTTCCAGTACTCATCAATAAGCTTAGCCTCCTCCTCACGGGTGAGCACCTTGTCTATCTTGCTCCAGCGTGAAAGGTACAGCGTACGTCCGTTGTTCCACTGATGGGCACCGGTAGGCAACAGAGCATAGTCTGCCTGGAACGGCTCGTCTATCTCCGATTTCGGGATGAGGCTGCGTACCACAACAAGGTTCGGTCTCTTGTATGCCTCGCCAAACTGCGTGTTCAGCGGCGTCTCAATGGCATGGTCATACGGGTCGTATGCAGCCCAAAGGCCCTTGTCCTCAGGATTCTTCTTCAAGAAGTACTGCAACTGTGCCTCCTTGGTCTTAGGCTTCACGAATTTCAAACCGTCATTGATCTGCAACTCTGTGCTCTTTTTGCCGTCAACCATGATGTAGCCATTCTTGTTGAGTTCGTCCAGCTTGCGCTGCTGCTCCTCGGTGAGTTCCACCTTTGGAGGTGCAGAATAGTTCCAACGTCTGCCTTCCAATGTTCTGCGCTCGCCTGTCTCGGCATCGGTAAATGCCATAGGCGAACCCAGTGCATCATCCTCAAAGGCTTGCACATTACGATACACTGGCACAAGTTCACTGTCGGGCAGTGCCTCCAGCTCCACAGCCTTCGGATCATCCTCCTCAAGCAAGCGGAACTTCATCTTATCCTCCTCCGACTCATCATCCTCATCAACGACAACATCTGTTGCAGCCTTCACATTTGCATCCATTTCAGCATACTTCTTCTCCTTTTCTGCCATTTCTGCCATCATGGCCTCAGAGTATTCCTCAAGCTGACGCTCGGCTTCCTCAAGTTCCTTTTCATATTCAAACGGCTTGCCCTCACGCTGCTTCAACAATTCCAGTTCCGATTTCTGATGCTGCATCAAACGTGAAGCAGCGTCAAACCGTTCAGCAAAGTCATTGCCCGTAATCACATTCTCTGTGATATCCTCAATGGCATTTCTCAATAGCGACTGCTTGACAGGCACGTCATTCAGTCCAAGCTCCGGACACGAATAGGTCATTATACGGTGTATCTCCGCAAAAAGCAATCCGTCTTTGCTCAACGTATCATGAACCATCTCTGTCTTCACTACAAAATCAAAACCGCCCAACGACAAGGTTACCGTGTTGGTCTGTGTCTCATTGGTAGGATTCTCTTTCATAGCCTTCACCGCATCAAGGATCTTCTTGTTGTGGTCCTTTATGAAGTCCGCCATGTCATCAACCGAGCCGAATTTATGTTTGCCCACTGTTATCTCATTAAACTTTCCATCAGGGAACGCACGCTGAACAGCAAGCAGAAGCTTGTTGGCTTCATCTGCACGCTTCTCGTTAGCCTTTATCTGACCCTCTATCCTTGGCTTGGCGTAGTGGATATAGGCCTGGTCGGCTTTCCACTGTTTCTTGCGGCTCTCATACTTGCGCACATTCTTCTCAGCATTGTTCTTCAGCAAGGCGTACTCGCTTCCAGAGAGTTGGGCCACGGTGTCACCGAACACGTCTTCTTCCTCTTCAAGCACACGGTTGTTCATACTGTCACGCATCAGTCGGTCGCCCTCCATCACGCTGTCGGCTATCGCTCCCTTGGTCTTCAGTCGCTGATAAGCGGTCACGTCAAGGCTGTCCTCCACACCGAAACGAAGCACACGCACCGGCTTGCCCCATTTCTTGTGCAAGTTACCCTGTCTCAGTATGCGGCCGTTGCGCTGCGTATAGTCCATCGGACGGTTCGGAGCGTCAAGATGTATAAGCGTATGCAGACGCTCCTGTATATTCACGCCAGTACCAAGTGTGGCTGTACTGCCGAGTATCACACGCACCTCGCCACGGTTCACCTTCTCGAAGATTTCCAACTTCTTCTTTATCGTCATGCCGGGCTTCATCACAACCACCTCATTTGCAGCAACACCATTCGCCACAAGTTTCTTCCTGATGTCCTCATACAGATTGAAGCCACTGTGCTTGTTCTGGTAGTGGTCGGCAAAGATTGCCACCGTTCCCTTGTAGTCATCCGTCTCTTTCAGCGAGCGCAATGTTTGACGCACAGCCTCATTGGTCTTGCTCCTCGGATCATCCTCAGCGTGCATTTCCACAAGTCGGGCGTCAACAGCGGCTCCCTGCGCAATGCCATACATTGTTAGAGGTATGCTGCTGTTCTCCTTTTTCTCCTTGCCGCTCATCTCGTCAAAACGCTCAAGTTCCTTACGCACATATTTCATCACGCTGCGCAATGCGCGTGTCTGTGGCAGATAGATGTCCTGCGCCTTGCCGCCCTCCAATTCAGGTATCTTCTTCACCAGCTCCGTCTGGTCCTTGGTCAGCACGGTATCAGCCACACCCGACCATATACGCACCAATTCGGGCAGGTTCACATATCCCGCAAAGCGGTTCACCTCCTTGAACTTGCCGCTTGTGTTGAACTCTGGCATCTGCTGAATGTTGCCGAAGTTGCGCACAAAGTCGTCAAAGTAGTAGATGCCGTATTCCTTCATCGTGTCCTTTGGCATCAGGTAACGCATGAAAGTCCATATCTCAGCAGCAGTGTTGCTTATCGGCGTACCTGTGGCAAATACAACGTTGCGTCCGTTGTTCTTCTCCAATACGGCTTGTGTCTTCAGGTACACGCCCTGCGACTTCTTGCTATACGATGGGTCTACACCTTTCACTCCGCGCTGCATGGCTGTGGCAAAACCAAGGTGCTTATACTCATGCGCCTCGTCAATGAGCAATGCGTCAATGCCCATATCGTCAAAGTTCTCCACATCATCAGTGCGGCGGTTTAGCATCTCCTGCGCCTTTACTGCCGCGTTCTGCTTGGCAACGGCTTTCTTCTTCTCGTCGTTGGCTGTCCTCTTCTTTGAGGCATTGTCTGTCAATGCAGCCAGTTCCGCTTGCAGGTCTGCCAACTCCTTTTCCGCGCGTCTGGTTATAGCGTTTCTGCCGCTACTGTCCGATTTGCGCATCTGTTCAAGCACAAGCATCTTCTCGTCTATTTTGTCCTGCACAAACTGCATCTTACGCTCATCGCTGTCAGGGATAAACTCAAAGGTACTCTGGGGCACCACAATCATGTCCCAGTCATTATACTTTATTTTGGCATAGAAATTCTTTCTGCCCTCCGAGTTGCGGTCATTGTCCTCAAGAGTGAGTATCTTGGCATTGGGGTAAAGTTCCTTTGCCGATGCGGCAAACTGACCTACAGTGGCATTCTGCACCACAATCATAGGCTTGCGGGCCGTGCCGAGTCTGCGCATCTCCATTGCCGTGGATATAAGCGTGAATGTCTTGCCCGTGCCTACCTCATGAGCAAGCAACAACGGCTGCATCGTACCGCGCACAATAGCCTTGCCCTGGTGTGGGCGCATCTTGAACTTGTGTGCGGCACCACCAAAGTACTCAGGAACAAATTCGTCCGGTATGCTCATCGGCACATAATTGTTGAAGCGGTCGTTATACTCTTGCTCCATACGTGCCGACAAGTCCGCATCGCCCTGCATCTTCTCTCGCATCCAATCCTTGAAGTCCTGACGTATCTCGTCTATCTTGGCTGCACATGCAGCGGTTGCCTCGCGGTCGGTGATTGTCTCCGTTGTGCCGTCAGAGTGTTTCTCAGTACGCGACACAATGACGCTCTTGTTCTGGATGGCTGCCTCAATGAGTTCATGTCCCATTATGGTTTTCCCCAACATCTCACTCACAATGCCCATGGCACGGTTTTTCTCCACGTCCACTCCATATCTTGGCGCTTTCATGAACCATGTGCCACCAGCAGCTGTGAAATGCGCGTCAATGTCCGTACGCTCTTTCGCATACTCACCATACAGTTTGGGGTCAAGCCATGACGAACCGAGCGTGAAGTCAATCAAGTGTGAAGGGATATTCATTGGCACCACCTCCTGCAATGCCTTGATATTCTTGCTGTATTCGCCATTCTCATTGTTGGCCTCAGCCTGTTTCAGCTTCTCGCGCACATTGCCACTCAGATATTTGTACGACACTTCCATCTGGCGTGTTGTCGGGTCCTCAAAGCCAAGACCGCTTTCAACAATCTCACGCTTCACTTCCGCCTCACTCTTTCCAAGCTGGCCTGCAATGTATGGCACATCTATGCGTCCGTTCTTGAACATGCTCACCACAACACCGTCCTTCACATTCTCTGGGTGCGGCTCGCTTTCCTTCTCCACTACACGACCTTTCATAACATCGGCCTTGCCGTAAGTCTTCAAGACACCACCCTTGCCGTCTCCTTGCTCACTGTAAGTCTCCAAAGAGAACACATTCGGATAGTCAACATCATTGCGCAACCATGCCAACTGATTGTTCTTGTTCAAGTGGCCATACGTATTCACAAAGTCATCGTATGCCTTGTTGAGTTTCTCTATCAGTGGCTCCAATCCCGCATTGTCCTCATTCTCCGTCTGATACTTCATTACATCAGCCAAGGCTGTCTTGATGGCAGCATAAGCAGTGAAACACTCCTGCTTCGTGTGTCCCTTTATCTTCTTGTCATTCACCTCAAGAGGATAGTAACCGCCAAAGCTGGCCAAAACAATACGGCCGTCTTTCATATACATTTCACCAAGTTTCTTGCCGTCCGCTGACGCATCAAGCACAAGCGACACATCATGATCATCTGTAGTGGCCACACTGCTGCGCTCCTCCTCCGTAAACGATTTTACGAAGTCTGCCAACATCTTGCCTTGGTCTTTGCCGCTTACCGGGTAGAGTCCCTTGCTCGTTGGCCTGAACGTGTCGCCTTCCTCAAAGGCAAAGCGCATTTCACCCGCCATGTGGTCGGGGTGCTCGAGGAAATACTTATTGTAGTCCATCGAGAGCTGCTTGGCCTTGCGTGCGCCAGGTTCTTCATACTCAGCTGTGCGCTCACCACTGATACTGCTCACGTCAATGGCCTGAGCCGATTTCACACCGTTCACACGCTTGCGTATAACGATAATATCCGATGTCACAGTTGTACCGCCAAAGGTCTTGTTGTTCATGCGGAATGCTCCGATGAAGTCCGAACCGCCATCATTCACAACCCAGTCGCGCAACGCCTTGCTGCCATCAAGCGTACCGTTTGAAGATATGAAGATACCCAAACCGCCCTCACGCAACTTTCTAACGTTCTTCGCGATGCAGAAGTCATGGATATTGTGGAACTTCTTAGATAAGTCACTGTCGCCTGTAGTGTCGTTCACACGGAGTCCGGTAACAAACGGCACATTCGTAATGGCCAAATCCACGCTGCCATTAGGAATGCGTGTCTGCTCAAAACCTTGTATGTCCACCTTGGCATCAGGATACAGCAATGATAGTATGCCGCCAGATGTGCCGTCTATCTCAATGGCATGAATGTCGCTGCGCTCGCTCATCGTCATTGGCATCTGTCCCAATATATTGCCGATACCTGCCGAACCCTCCAGTATGTTGCCACCCTTGAAACCAAGCTGCTTTGCAATGTCCCAAAGAGTGTCCACAACGTATGCCGGAGTATAGTATGCGCTGTTCGCACTCATCACGGCTTGATCATAGGCTTCCTCACCAAGCAACTCGCGGATCTTCTTGTTGCGTTCCTTCTGCTTCCAGTCGTAACCGCCAGACTTGAAGGCAGCGCCAAGACCACCCCAACCACTGAACTGTCTAAGCACACCCATCTGCTCGGGAGTGGCAGTCTCACCGCTCTCAAGTAATTCGTGTGCCAACTCAATAGCCTTGATATTGGCCTCTATTCTGCCGTTCACCGAAGTAGGAGCATGGTCAGCGCCACGTTCCGAATGGTTGTTGCGTGTGTTCTTCGGCTGGGTCAGTCCATGAAGTCCAGCGGACACAGCCCTATCTTTGCCAGTGCTTTGTCCTCCTCGTCCTCCGTCAGGTCTTCCACCTTCTTGTGCAGCTGTTTTGCGAGGGCTTCCTTGGCTTTCTTGTAGTCCTTGCTGTTGTCCACTATTGTAGGCTGGCACTGTTTCGGTGCGTACCGCTTCATCATTTCCTTGTAATCCATTGTCTGATGTATTATCAAACAGCCCGGCAAACAAATCACCTACAGGCTGCTCTGGTTTAACTTTCTTAGTTGCTTTTTTCTTGGATGCAGGCTTTGACTTGTCTGCTGGTTTCTCTGATGATGTTGGCTGAACGCCGCCATCCTTGGCACGTCTCTCCACCTCAGCCTTGATATGGTTGCCCATATCCTTGTCGTCGCCATACTCCTTGTCGAGTTCCGACAATTTCTTGTCTGAAATCTTAGGGAGCAATGTGTTGAGGCTCTCGATCTTCGACTTCATTGAATGGTCAGTCATGCCCGGATTGAGAATGTCAACAACATGGAGCTGTATGGCTGTGTCTTCTGGCAATGCCGCAACAGCGTCTTCGTTAATGCCGTCCTCGTAGAAGTCGCCACCCTCATCATTCTTAGACCCTATTTGTCTCTTTGCAAAAGCCTTGTCAGCTATCTTTTCACTAAAACCCTTGTCATCACGCAACTTCTTGTAAGTTTCCACATAACCATCCTTACGCAAAGACAATCCCACATCCGTCATGATTTTCTCACCCAAAAGTGTACGAGAAGCTTGCGTATCAGGATTATTGTCCACAAGCTCCTTGAATAACGGATGTTCCGTTATACGCTTGATAAGTTCAGTGTCGCTGATTGTGTTTGGTTCTGGCTTATGGTCCGGGTGAGCATTATACTCACCATCTGCAACCTCAGTGCGCTCAGGTATATACTTGTAGGCTGCACGCTGCACTTTTTTCAGAAGCTCAGAATAAGTCACGTCATTGTCAACCCATTCATTTCCGCCATAACGGTCATTGCCAAGGCCTTCTGGATTGTCAACACGGAACATGATACCAGTCACTTCGAGATTGTCACCTCCAAAGTTGGTGATACCTTTCCCTGCTGATGGTACGAGTTGAATATTCACATACAGCTCACGTCCCTCTGCCAATGGCAAGTGCATACTAACATCACCTCCTGCAGGAGCAATGTTTGCCACAGCAAGCGGTTTAGTCTTGCGTTTACCTTTCTTGTCTGCCTCTCCATGTGTAGCCTCGAAGCGGTCAAGTCCAAGGTCGTCAATCAACTGGCTTGCAAGGTTTGCCGCATCCTTCACGGCCTTCTTCTCGGCATTACGCATGTAGCCCATAGCCTCGTTGTAGTCCTTCTCCACCTCGTCAGCCTCATAGTAGCCCAACAGTGCAAGCTGCTCGTTCACCTTGTCAAGCGTCTCATCTACATGTTCTGCCGATTTTATGAGTTCTTGCTCGTCGTTTGAAGTTTCTGCGATAGCCGTTGCTTCGCTTGCAACAGATTCTGCTTCTGCTGCAACAGCATCTGTATTTGCTGCTGTCTGCTTTTCGGTTTCTTTTCGTTGCTCATTTCTTGTTGCCTTTAGTTCATTGTTTGCTTTTTCTGCGGCCACTTGTGCCTTGCCTTCCTCAACTATCATGTTGGCTTGTGCCATCACGTCCTTGGTAGGCTTATCGAAGTTCTCCACGTCAAAGGCCTTCACCTCCTCGTATGGAGTAAGCGCATACTTGTCATAGCCCGGAACATACTCCAGACCACCATAGAAAGCCTTCAGCCAAGGACGCACCTTGTCACCCAACGACTTAACCATCATCATGGCATAATCGCCAAACGACTCATGGCCACGCTCCACCATCGCCATGGCCAGACGCTGGCCGACTGACATGAGCTTCTGACGCTGCTCTGCGGTCAGCTCGTCCAGATCGCGGAACTTCAACCCAGCATCGCCCTCGTCGTCACCAATACCGAGAATGTCACGAATGTCATTCATCAATCCGTTCATTTCCTCGTCACTGACCTCATACTTAGGCTTCTCCGGCTCTATTGGTTCTTCTGTTGGTACGCTCTCTACGCGGTTTGCAGGTTTCTTGCTTGCGGTCTTCTTACTTGTCGTTGGCTTCTTCGGCTCCACGGCATCGCGAAGTTCCTGCGCTGTCATTGGCTGGTTGTCTGCAACGGCTTCCTCATTACCAACCATTTCAGCGGCCTTGCGTGCGTCCTCTTCACTACGGAACATCCAACCACCGCTCTCACGGTCTTTCCATCCGCGTGCAGGGGCAAAGCGTCCCTCACCTGTACGTTCTTTGGCAAACTCCTTGACGGCACGCTCTTGGTCAGCAGTCAAGTCATGGTCAAAGGTAAGTAGAGAAACATCGCTCGTCTTGCCCTTCTTGTTGGTGTAGGTTGAAGGAGTGATGGAATAGGCGGCATGATTGTTTTGTCCTTTTTCTATAGGCAGTATGGAAGAATTATTAAACACAACAACCTCACCACCATCAATCATATTATGTTCTACAGACCAAGCATTCATATAGTTAATGATGCCATCATATCCCTTACTCTTTAACAAGTTAGAGAACTGAACGGCTTCACTCTCGTTAAAGCCAGGATTACCAAGCATGTAGAACGGTTTGGATAGCTTTACATGTGCTTCAAATACCTGTCCATTATAGCCGTATTCTTCTGCAACGTCCTTGTTCGGAGTAAAGTACACACCACTACCTGCGAAATCCGCACTTTCACCATCGGCACGTTTGTGTCCTGCTTCAAGTTCTGACACACTGATAGATTTATCTAATGTACCATGGTAAAGAGTAATTGGGTTACCTGCATTATCGGCAACAACACCTTCATCTGTCAAGTTTCTATGTTCCTGACTAATTGGTGTACATCCTCTCTCTCTCAATAGAGTTTGAATTTCCGAAGGGGTATCTTCATTTGCAGGTGCGTTGATTTCCACAACGTCCTTCTTCACCGACGAGTACTCCCCAAAAGGCTTAGTCTTACGTTTGCTCGACTCTATCCATTTCTCGAAGTCTTCGAGGTTCACGCCGGTAATGTCAATTCTGCGGCCAATCTCCCAGCCCTGCTCGTAATTGGCAAGGTAGTCCCCCTTAGCCTCGTCTGCATCATTGAAACCAAGCATGACCTTATGCTCGTCAAAGCTGCCGTCTGGGTTGTACTGGTCCACTACGAATACCTTGCGTCCGTTCCAACCGTCAATATCATTGGAGAGGAACACGTCAATGTGGTCGCCGTCAACACCCACGGCACCACGAATGTAGCCGTAAGTGTTGTTCATCTTGCTTTCCCATTGCTTGCCGTCAGCATCGGTGCCTTTACGCACGCTGCCCTGCGGCTGCTCAATGGTGATGTCGAACGTACCAACTTGCACATGTCCCTTCTTATAGTTGCCGGCTTCCTTTTGTGCCTCGGTGGGGTCGGTGTTCACTTCGGCTGAGGCTGCTTCAATCTTTGCAGACAACGGCTGCTCATTGCCGTCAATATAGTTGGCTACTTCGTAGAGGTCGCCAAACTGTTTGCCGTCAATCTCATAATAGGTTCCGGGATAATTCTTGCTCTTGTCAGGAGCGTCAATCTTGATAACTTCCTTGCCATCAACGAACATACGATGCTTGTAGATTTCGCCATATTCGCTTGGCTCCGTCCACTCGTCTTCTGTATCGGTGATGCGCTCGCTTAGTTTCTCCTCGGCTTCCTTCGCCAATGCGTCGGCATCGGCTTCGTTTCCCTTAACTGGTTCTTCACTGGCTACGACTGGCTGTTGAGGCTCTGCATCGCTCCCAGCAACAACCGTAGCTTGTTCGCTTGCCTCGTCTCCTCCAGCTGACTCTGCGGCTTCCGCTCTCCGTTTGCGTTCTGCAACGGCTGCGTCGATGAGGGCTTGTTGTTCTTTTGGTGTAGCATTTCTGAAATATTCGTTTACGTTTTTGAGAATTTCTTCCTTGGAGGTCACGTCTCCGCTGAACATGTCTATCTGACCTGCAGCAGGTGATGCAGCCTCGTTATTGTATGTAGAGAGAACCTTGCGCAAGTCGCTCGGCTTTCCGCTGTTTAGCAGATCGGCAAGGAGCAACGTAACGCCATCAGTTACACGACTGTCTCCGTATTCGTCGTCAAACAGACCCTGCTGTCTGCCGTAAGGAGATACCGGCATACCTTCCTTATAGATATCGGGCGAGTCAGACTTGGCACGACTCACAAGATCAACGGCTGCTGCCAATTCCTTGCTAAGGTCATAGCCGCTCTTGGCAAGTGTGCGGTTGTTGGCAATCTCGTTCAAGCCCATAACAACGGACTGACGAAGTGTCGGTGTGCTGATAATCTGGCGCACGGCATCGGGCGAAGTCTGGAAGACTTTGCCTATAAGTGTGTTCTCGATAAGTTCCTTACCTGCTGCCGACAAAGCATTGCCAGTGCGAAGCTCTGGTAACTGCATTTCGTTAATAACTCCTGCATCCAACAACAGACTGATGGCAGAAGCCACTGATTTGTCGTCGGCATAGTAGTCAGACATGCGGTCAAAGCGGCTGATGTCATTGGTGATGCTTGTGAACACATTGTCAGGAACAATCTTGCCAAGTTTCACGGCGTGCTCAGGTTTGCTCTGCTTCTTCTGCTGTTCTGCGTTGAAGCGTGCAAACGTACTTGCATCGTATGGCAATTCCTCGTCGGGAACGAAGACAACACGTGGATGCTGCATGCCGTCTATCTGCTCGGGAGTGAAACCGAACATGGCTCCAAACTCGCGCAAGTGGTCCACATACGCCTTGTCTGTGCCGTTCTTTGCTGCAATCTCGCCCGACATAGTGCGGTTGTTGCCCGAAAGCACAACGCCGTCCTTGCTGACAATGACTGGTGTCTGCAAAGCTCTGCTGTCGTAGTTGTCTGCCATATCCCTTACAATGCGCTGCGCGTCTCTGTCACGCTTGTAGTCGCGGTCATTCACGCTCTCGCCGTTCTCGTCAACCGGGAAACCTTCAGTAGGCTCGTAGGCATTGTTCACGTCATGGCTGGCTGTGGCTGCTCCTGCCTCAGTGAGGACGTAGTGACCACGGATTGTAGACCCATCTGCAAGGGTGATAGCATTAGGATTGCCCTCAACCTTCGTTGATCCGTCCCACTTTGTCTTAATCTTCGGGTTCACGGCATGGGTACCGACTTCGGCTTGCTCGGCTGCTTTCTCAGCTGCAACGCGCTTGTCTTCCTCCAGACGTGCAACGGCTTCGGCGTGTAGCTTTTCCTCGCGAGCCTTGCGCTCAGCCTCCTGCTGCTCACGGATAGCACGCTTTCTGTCATTCATAAGGGAGTTGATGCGCGACCATGCGTTCAAGTTCTCTTCGGCTGCGGCTACTTGGGCGTTATACTCTTCCATGGCGGTGTTGTAGTTGGCCTCTGCTTCCTGCTGCGCCTTTACCATTGTCATTGGTGAACCTTTCAGAGAAGGAGCTTTCTTAGTGGGTTCCTTCTTCTTCAACGCTTCAAGTGCCTTAGTTGCCTGTTCCACTTGCGCTCTCACAATGGCGGTAGTATTTTCATCGTTACCACCAGTCACCTCATTCAGTGCGTCAAGCGCAGTCTCACGGTCAGCCTTCTCAAACATCGGTTCCTGTGTGTCAGGATTAAGAGGCACACGATCCAAGGCAGTAGGTTCGTACTTATTCTCCTCAGCCTTACGCTGCTGAGCCTCGTCGTACATCTGTTGGTTGTACAGCTGCATCTGCTCAACCTGCTCATGCGGCAGAGTGATACCATTTCTCTCCAACTCATTGTTAAAGACATTCTGTGCGAACGCACGGTTCTGTTCCTCACTAACTTGCGACACATCGCCCACGCCAAGCACGGCCTCATGTTCCGCCTGAATATTGGCAAATGCCTCGTCAATTTCTGTCTGTGGGTCAATAGCTTCACCAACACTGAATATTTGGTCAGGACTCGCAAATTTATACTCGCCTGTCTCCGCATCGCATATCACAATACTCTGATCCGAATTGCGCACATCAACACCCGAACCGTCAGGAAGAGGAACAACATTGCCCTTAACAATATACACTGGTTTGTCGTCCATCTTCATTGTGGCAGGCTGCACCATACCATTGTCCTTATGCGTATGTCGCTCCACATTTACAGCCACCTCATTACGTTTGCTCTCAGCAGACTCTTTAGACGCGTCCTTCACACCGTCTAATGCTGCCTTTGCATTCACATAATACAATACTGTCTCCTTCTGGTCTTCCGTCAATTCCGGATTGTTCATCAACGCCCAAGGGTCTTCATTCATCTCAGCTATGCGTACCTCGGCGTCTGTACCAAAGGCGTCCTCGCACATCTGATAGGCCTCCTGCATACGCAGCACTATAGCGTCCACCTCGGCTTTCGCGTCTGTGTCGCCTTTCTCCACTTTACCCCAAAGCAAATGCGCTTGGTCATAAGCGTCTGCAGCGGCTGACTCTTCCTCCGACATTGGCTGTTCTGCCTCTGAGTTTGCACCTGCTTCCTCGCCCTTCTGTTCTGGGAACAAACGCTTGATGTAGTCTTCTACGGCTGCTTGCTCCTCCTCTGTGCGCATTCTCGGTTCCTTGCGCAATGTCTCGTCTATGTCAACGCCTGTCGCATCCTTGATGGATGCACGGATTGCTTCAGGACGCTCACTGTCTGCCATGCCCTTGTTATCCTCAATAGCACGGTCAATGTCTTCCACCATCTTGCCGTAAGTGGCTATAGCATCCTTGTCACCCTCCTTCACTGCTCTATAGTTGCGCATGACGGTGGCAAAATCGGCACCAGGAGCAACCGACTCAACAGCAGCCTGCGCAACCTTTGCATTGGCAGCTGCCTCCTTGTAGCGTTCACCAACATCCACGCTGTTAAGCTCTGCCTGACGCATGATGTTTGCCTGCTCCGTCTCAGCTTCAGCCTCCGTCTTAAAGTGACGAGTCGTCACGACCTCACCTTGTGCGGTCACAGCTTGTACTGTCACGCCCTTTGCATCCTTATTGGTTGTATATCCGGTGATGGTGCCCATCGGCAACATACGTCCAGTGAGGATATAATAAGCCTTGGCTCTTGCGCTTTGGCTGACATTCGGATCCTGCATGAGGCGTTCCATGGCCTCATAGCCATCAAACTCCGGATTGCTCACACGCTCGGCCTCTGCATGTTGGAAGTCAACGTCAAAGGTCATGGTCTTGCCGTCCGTCATTGTAGGCTTGCCTTTTGGTTTGGTCGGTTGCTTAGGTGTACGAGTGAAGAATGATGCAAGGTCGCCATATCCATTGCGTTGCAGTTCCTCACGCTCCTCCTTTGTGAAATCGAGGTCACGCGGACTCGCATCCATGCGCTTACGCAACCTCTCCTCGAAACTCATACGGTTATGGTTGCGCTCCTCCATCGTTTTCGGGTCTGCAATTGGCCTTAGCCCGGCAATTACCTTTGGTGCCGACTTGATTCCGTGACTGGCCTTGAAGCCTAACATCATAGCCATGTTATCCGTCCAGATGTCCATTGCCTTACGCTTGTTAGGATCGTTGTCTGCCAACTGTGCGTTCTCGATCCATTCAGGAGTAGCAAAAACAGTTCCCTCTGCAACAGTAGAGGTCATAAGCTCACCTGCACGGATGCCCATTTTGCCTAACGTACTCTGTGTTGCCTTCACCAACTTATCCGACACATTGCCCAGTATGGGCGACAGTGTGCCTGTCACAGAACCAAGCAACATGCCGTGCTCGGTCGCCTTCAGTACATCACCAGCCGAATACTCATACTCGCCAGTTTCCGGGTTCAAGGTTCCGCCCAGCCTCATCTGCTGTTGCATATTCTTAATACCCTCAAAGGCACCGAAGTTGCCCGCACCTGCCGCAACTCCCGAAATCATGCGTCCAGTGAGTGTACGACCAACATAACGCTCTGCGGCTTCCTTAGTCGCACCTTTAAGCATATACTTGGCACCCGTTTTCAACGCCTGCTTACCCATGAAGCTGCCAAAGCCACCCGAAAGATATGTCGTCGGGTCAATACCCATATTCACCACAGTACCCGTAATGTCAAGCGCACGGTGTTCACTGCCATATCTACTCATGGCATCCATATCAGCGGCTTCCGTGCCAATGGAATGCGAGAACAGACGTGCAGCCATATTATCGCTCATGCTCTGTGAGAAGAACGGCTGGTCGGCTATCTTGCGAAGGAGAAAATCCGTTTTACTCTTCGGCATCTTGGCTTTTACTGCTCGCTCATATGTAGCATGATAAACCTCACCCAACAATGCGTCCTTGGCTGCTTGCGACACTGTCCTACCATTCAACTCTCCCGGATGCTCACGGAAGTAACGGCTATAATTCAGTATCTGATTGTCCTTGTAATCATCAGGCATGTTCTCCAACACCGACTGCGCCATCTTCTCCAGATTGAACGTGTCCTGACGCTTGGCGGCTCGTCTGACGTCACTAATGTATTCATCACCGCTACGCATTGAAAATCCGTTAGGATCCATAATGCCAACACCCTTCGACCGCTCCAAATCCTTTCTGTAACGCTCATCATCCGCTCTGTCCTCAGCCTCCGCACGCTGCCACTCATTCTCAATTGCTTCACGCATAGGAGCCTCATAGTCCAGCAACGCCTGCTTCTGCACGTCTTCGGGCTTGTTTGGGTCAAGACCATTCTCTTTCATACGATCATGGAATAGATGCGCCAAACGCGCTGTTCTCGCATTATACTCAGCCTGGTTAGCTTCAGTCAATGATGTGGTGAGCGTTCCATCAGGCAACACCCACTGTGTCTTGGCCTTGCCATTCTCGTATTCCACACCATAAGGCTGCGGCGACTGTTCACTCGGCACAGGCTTACCTTGACCAACAGACACGCCTCCCTCAGCAGCCTGCTCCGGAGTAGCAAAGTTCACGCCCACCACATGCGTAGGCGTGCCAGCCACACGCGCTTGAAACTCTCCAAGCCTGCGTCGCTCGCGTCCCTTCTGTGTTGTTGGTTCCAACATGCGCCCAACCTTAGCTTTATCATTTTTAACATAAAGCTCTAAAGCAGCCAAAGGAGAATAAGAGAGGTTGGAACGT
>ERZ1026878.438-NODE-438-length-32727-cov-15.451028_pt1 | contig 32727 bp, 31 predicted proteins | sample MGYA00380169_ERZ1026878 | MGnify/ENA primary metagenome ERZ1026878 (study PRJEB33269, sample SAMEA4719805) | human gut metagenome | biome: human-associated habitat; feature: organic feature; material: feces | place: Cameroon | collected 2013-10 ...
ACCATAAACTTCTAATGTTTTCCAATTTCAGATCCTCCAACTTATTTTTCATCACTTCTTTGTTTGTTTCTTTGTTTTCTTTAAAATCATTAATCTTCATAATTCTTACCTCACATAATTTGATTTTTTAATGCTTTGAATATAATAATCGTTCTAAAATGAAAACCAGTAACACCCTTAAACTATCCTTATTTTTGTAAAATTTCAATTTTTTTTACACCAAACGACATTTAAAGCTCTTTTTTGGTCATTGTGTGTCATAGATTTAATAATAATTGGAAGTTGCACTCCTGCTGTCATTTGTATTCCAACACACATACTGATAATCAGATTATGATATCCCTGTATAAATAAAATGATACATAACATGTCTAATGTGCACACCAAACCAATTACGATTTTTTTATATCTGTATTTCTCTGCTTCATCCAGCCTCCTGCTTTCATGATCCATAGGACTGAATTTGATTAAACTGACTGATGCAATAACAGTGACAAACAATAACTTCCAATCACATTTTATTTGCATGGAAAATTTGATACACAAAAACAGAAGTAAAATGGAGCCGATTGCACAATGAGAAAATGTCTTTGCATGATATCCGCCACTATATTTTCGAAGAATCATAAAAGGGACTACAAGTGCAATTCCACTTTTTATGCTCCCAAGAATAAAACCAATTCCCACAGCGAACAATAATGGCAATATCAACAACCCCACACTGTATAATGCATATCCATACAGTTCTTTTTCTTTCTCATTAATTACCTTTTGCCTGATCATCCAATCAACCACTGTCTCTGTGTATCTTTTCATAATTACATTCTCCTGTACTTTCTTAATCCTTCGGGTGCTTTAGGCTGATACAAAAGACAACAGGATGTACTGTTTGCTTCTGTGCGCAATACCATATCCAGTGCCGTCTTCACACCTTTTGCCATAGATTCCTTTATTTGCTTTTTCATGTTTTTCCTCCTTTCGTTGTATAAATTTGTTATTGGTTTTCACGTCATTATCATATCGTATATCCACAAAACATTCCACTTACTTTGTATGAGTAAACATTTTTTCTTATATATTGGTAAAAAAATTTTTTTAATCAGTTAAAAATATAGGTATGACAGAATACTTCTGTATTTTTTGTATATTTTTCCTATTTTCGACCAAAACTGACATAAACCTGTCTTTTCATACACATATTTTTGTATTAAATTTTTCAAAGTGATATAATATATAGAAATTATTTTAATAGGAAGACGGATGAACCATGCGTATTTTAATCTGTGATGACGATCCTCTGATGGTCGAACAATTACATAATTATATTCAATTCTATTTTGAACATCACCATATCAAATGCCCGGAAATCGTATCTTTTTCCTGTGGAGAAGATTTACTTGCCGACAACGGTGAGAAAGATCTTGTTTTTCTGGATATCGAAATGCCTGGTGTAAACGGTATTTATGTAGGAAATGAATTAAAAAAGCAAAACAAAAACATTCTCATTTTTGTGGTAACCTCATACGCGGAATATCTGGATGATGCCATGCGTTTTCATGTATTTCGTTATCTTTCCAAACCACTTGATCTCAGCCGTTTTTTTCGGAATATGAAAGATGCTCTGGTTTATTTTAATGCCATAACTGTCAAAATTCCGATTGAAACCAAACAAATGACCTATATTTTTCCTGCCTCGCAAATTATTGCAGTAGAAGCACAGGGACGAAAGGTCATTGTTCATACCACCTCTCAGAATTTTGTTTCTGTTCAGAATATGAATTACTGGGCAGAACTGCTTCCCAAAAACTGTTTTTTCCAGACACACCGCAGCTTCATCGTTAATTTTAAGCATGTAACTGATTTTGACCATACAACGGTGCATCTGACCGACCAACAGCTCACTGCCTATCTGACGCGAAGAAAATACAGTGCATTTAAAAATGCTTATTTTTTATATCTTGAAAGTACGAGGTAAAACACATGGAACATATTCTAATCTTATTTTTCAGTTTTTTTATTGAGTCTATGATCACATGGCTGTATACTGGAAATCTTTTTCTTTCCAAACGTTCTGCCCTCTCACGGGTTCTGATGCTTGGTACCTTATATTTTCTCCTGTTTTTGTTTTCTTTATTGCAGCAGCCGTATCTGAATCTGCTCCTTTTTTGTGTGGCAAACATCCTTTTTCTTTTTATACAATTTAAACTTACACTCCCACTGGCATTTTTTCATGCCCTTATACTGACTGCAATTATGGCGATGTCAGAACTGGCTCCTACTGGTCTCATTGTAAAATTATTCCCTCATTTTCCCGGGGCGGACGCTCTTGGTCTTGTCTTTTACGGCATCATCAGCAAAGGGATGTTTTTTTCCATCGTGTATATTTTAACGGCTTTTTTAAAATCAAAAAGCACAAAACAGGAAACCTTTGACCGTTCGTGTCTATTCCTGCTATTAATCCCAATTTCTTCGATTTTTGTGATGTTTACTTTTTTAGTCATTGAAGAGACAATTTCTTTGGTTTTTCCGGCTACAATTATGGTAACGTTCTGTGCTGTTTTGCTTCTATTAAGCAACCTGCTGGTGTTTGGAATTGATCAGTACAATCAGAAAAAAAGTCGTGAATTTACAGAAATGCAATTGATGCTTCAAAAAGAAGCAGATACTGCAGAATATTATGAAATGCTGTTGTCTCAATATGAGAACCAGAATATTCTCATTCATGATTTAAAAAAACATTTACAATCCATTGAACTTTTAAACGAAAAAGGAAAAAATGAAAAAATAACTGCCTATATTCAAAGTCTTATGAACGGTTCTGACTTAAAGGAAACCTCCCGTATCTGTGACGATGCAATGCTGAATGCAATTCTCAGTCGTTATCAGCGGCAATGTAAAGAAAAAGGTATTGATTTTCACGCGGACATCCGAAGCAACGCGTTTGTACATCTGCACCAGAATGACCTGACTTCTCTTTTCTGCAATTTACTGGACAATGCAGTAGAAGCGGCAGAGCACATTCCTGATTCTTTTATCGAACTTACAGCACAAAAAAAAGAAAACCTGCCTTTTGTTGTGCTTGTTTTGATCAACTCCTGCCGAATCATGCCCAAATGTGATCCCGATGGTTATCCGATTTCAAATAAACCGGATAAAACCAGACACGGCTTTGGAATTAAAAGTATCCGAAAAGTAGTGAAACAATATCAGGGGGACATGCAAATGTACTATGATACGGATTCCGCTACTTTTCACACAATCATAACCTTAAAACAATAATCAGACTTCTTTTAGAGCAGCTTCCGCAGCCCCTTCGGGTAGTGATTCTTCATCACAGAACCTGCAAGTTTGCCCCAGCCGAGACTGTATCCATCTACCGTGATCAGATACCAGCCCTTCTCCCCTTCTGCCGGAAACGTCTGCCCGGCCAGATACGCGCGTGCTTCATCCACAGACAGATTCCAGCTGTGGCATGCTTCCTGCGGAGAAATTGCAAGCGCCAGTGCGTGTGCCGGTTCCAGCCGGTTCTTTTTAACTGTGCCAAGATGCAGGCCCGGACGCAGCACATGCAGCCGTCTGGTTGCCGGCATATGTTCCGGCATCAGATACAGCTGCTCTCCAAAAAGAAGCAACCTCCCGGCATCATCTGCCGGTATCTTTCCAAGAAACTCCTGTAATCCTGCAAGATACGCTTTTGCTTCTCCCTTTGCTAGCGGTTTTTCTTCTCCATTCGCACAATATCCCCGGTAATTTTCCGAAACGGTTCCCTCTTTTTCCAGAACCGCAACGAAATGTCCCTCTCCGTGCAGATGATGCGGAAATAACCGGATCGTATCTCCTATCTCCGCTGCCGGATGTTTTGTCCATGCCGCTACACCGTCTGCCATTCCCGGATATTTTTTCACCGGCACAATATGAAACTGCGGATGCTGTTCCAGAAAACGGCTGATCGTTCCCTCGTTTTCCTCCGGTGCAAAGGTACAGGTAGAGTAAACCATACGTCCTCCCGGCCGGAGCATGGAGGCCGCACATGCAAGAATTTCCTGCTGCCGCGCCGCACAGATCTGAACATTCTCAGGACTCCACTCCTCACATGCCTGTTCATTTTTGCGAAACATTCCTTCCCCGGAACACGGGGCATCTACCATGATCCGGTCAAAATATTCCGTAAACATTCCCCCAAGTGTCTGCGGACTCTCGTTTGTCACCATCACATTTTTTACACCCATCCGTTCCATATTCTCGGAAAGAATCTTTGCCCGCGCCGGATGAATCTCATTGCTGACAAGGAGCCCTTTTCCCTGCATCGCTGCCGCAATCTGTGTACTTTTGCCCCCCGGTGCCGCACATAAATCCAGAACTTTTTCGCCCGGCTGCGCATCCAGATATGCAGCCGGCGCCATGGCGCTCGGCTCCTGAATATAGTACACGCCCGCCTCGTGATACGGATGTTTTCCCGGCTGATCTTCCTTTTCGTAATAAAACCCGTTCGCTTCCCATGGCACCGGCTGCAGGTGAAAGGAAGTTTCCTCAGCAAACCGATTCCGGTCAGTTTTTGACGGATTGATCCGCAGTGCCTGATAACGCGCATCTTCGTAACTGTTTAGAAATGCCGGGTATTCTTCATCCAGCATTTGTTTCATTCGATCTAAAAAAAGTTGTGGAAGCATATCATTTCTCCTAAAGTTCTCCTAAAGTTTTCCAAAAAAACTTGGCAAAATATCCAACAAATAGTAAAATATAAATATGATAAAACGAAAGTACATGAGAACAAGACAATTAAAACCGGGCATGAAGCTCGATCATCCGGTCGTTGACCGTCTGGGACGTAATCTCGTTGCCAGAGGTGCCGAACTGGATGATTATATGATTGATTCCCTGTTGAAACTGGGTATTATGTCTGTTTACATTCAGGAGGGGGAAGAAGAGGAAAATCCAGAACAGGTTCCTGCTTCTCCGGAAGCAGAAAAAAATATCGAACGGCTCCGTACCGAAGACCGCGCAAAAGTTACTCTTTCTGCCAGTATCCGTGAACGTGTCTCTACCGGTATCCAGTTTATCTACAACAATACAACCTCCGAGGAAATGGTTGCCACCACAGAGAGCATTGCCGATGACCTGATGCGTTCCATTAAAAGCAATGATGCCATCGCAATTGATATCTCCACACTCAAAACCAGTGACGAATACACATTCAAACACAGCGTGGATGTAGCAACCATTTCCATGATCGTTGCCAAGCAGCAGGGACTCTCTCCCGAAGAAGTACGGGAAATCGGTGTCTGTGGTTTGCTGCACGACATTGGAAAAACCAAAATTCCAAATGCTATCTTAAACAAACCGGGCAAACTTGATGATGATGAATTTGCCATTATGCGGCAGCACTCGACATACAGTTACAACATGATCAAGGATCGTGCGGAATTTTCTCCGGCTGTCTGCCTTGGTGTTTTGCAACACCATGAAAAGATCAATGGAAGCGGATACCCGATGGGTGTGTCTGCGGAGAAAATCTGCCCCTATGCCAAGATTCTGTCCGTAGCGGATATCTATGATGCCCTGGTTACCGAACGCCCCTATAAAAAAGCCTATTCCCAGAGAGATGCCGTGGAAATGATTATGTCCATGACCATGGAACTCGACATAACTGCCATGAAGAGCTTCCTTGAAAGCATGATTCTATATCCGGTAGACAGCATCGTGGAACTGAGTAACGGCGAACAGGCGCGTGTGGTCAAAAATATTCCGCACTATATTCTCCGTCCTATGGTTGTCGGGCTTACCAGCGGTAACGTTTACAACCTTGGAGAAGATATCAATTGTGCCAATATCATCATTCTTTAAACAACAGGGAACAGCTTTCGCTGTTCCTTTTTTATTGTGTTACCTCTTCACTTTCAAAAGGCTGTGCCGTCTCTGGCAGAAACGCATCGTAAATATCCACATGATCATAGATACAGCGCCAGCTGCTGGTGGACCCTGCAGTCACACAGATATACTCTTTTCCATCCGGTGTCTGTGCCATACTTGCCGCACAGCTTCCGGACTGATTCACAAAGCCTGTCTTTGCCCCGATAATTTCACTGTGTGTATCCTTATCTTCAATTCTCCGCAAAAACCAGTTGGATATTGTAATCCCATCCGGATGTGGTTTGGATTTTGATGTCGTGTAGGTTCGCGTTCCAAGAACTTCCCTGCACAGATCATTGTCCATTGCGGCTTTTAAAATCATTGCCATATCATACGGCGTACTGTAATGGTCATCATTGTATATGCCGACACAGTTGGTAAAATGTGTGGTCTCCGACAATCCCATTTTTTCCAGTTCCTGATTCATCATATCCACAAATGCTTCCTGTGAACCGGCCACATAAGTTGCCAGAGAAACCGCAGAATCTGCCCCTGACGGCAAAATGGTTCCATAAAACAGATCCCTTACCGTTACCTGCTCATCCACTTCGTATCCGGTATTGCTGCAGTCATTACTATAACTGAAATCTGTGGCATCAATACTGATGGTAACCAGCTCGTCCAGCTGCTCCGGCTTAATATTTTCCGCTGCTACCAGCACGGTAAAGATTTTGGTCATAGATGCCGGAACCATACGTTTCAATGCATCTTTTCCAGCCAGAATCGTTCCGGCATCCACATCAATGAGAATTCCCTGCTTGCTGACAACGGACTTCGGAAGCGATTTTGTCTCTGCGGTCTCCGTAGCGGAATAATCAAATACTTCCTCTGTTTCCGTCGGTATTTCCGATGCCTGCTCCTGCTGCGTCGGCTCAATCATCTTTGGATCTTTTTTGTTCTTTCCCTTTTTCCCCGGCACAACTGCCAATACCAGAACAACTGCTAAAATTACAACTGCTGCAACGGCTATGTACCATCTGTTTTTTCGTTTCTGCATTTTCTTATCTCCTGTCCTGCCTGAATTGCTCTTTTGTATCATAGCACTTTCCGGCTATAAATTGCAATCCATTAGATACAAACGAGACGCAAAATCCGGAAAATACCGTACGTTCTCATCATACCCAGTGCCTCCGAATGCCGGGTGCAAATGTACACCTCCATACATCAGGGCATCCCCGTATGCACAGAAATCCTCCGTTTCCCCATCCATCTTTACAAATTTTGCCAGCAGATGATGTGTCACGGAATCCGGGCGGATATGTACCGGAGCAACCGTGTTGACCAGATCCCCAAACTCCAGAATACTGTACGTTAACGCGCGGTTGGTAAAATGGTACCGTTTCTCTTTTGCAAGTCCTTTGGGATAATACGCATGAAACTGTGTATTCGGTTCCGCAAGTTTCTGCATCAGCATGCCGACTGCCTGTGTCTGATCTTCTGAAACACAGGTCCATTCTGTGAGATTTCCGTCAGCAAATGTCCGCCCACGATAAAATATGCCCTGCTGCAATACACTACGCCACTTCCTGTACAGTGCAATCTGAGCCCTGATCTCCTCAAGTTCCTCTCTGGTACAGTCACAGAAATTACATTCATACCCCAGCACTGCGAATGCGGCAACTGCAAAGCGGGTCGTAAGCGGTGTCCGGCGCAGCGTCTGATGGTTCGGACACGCAGATACATGTGCACTCACCGTCGAGAGCGGATACCCGTAACTGTAATTTTTCTGTATGTCCGCCCTGCAACAGGCATCTGTGTCATCGCTTCCCCAGATCTGCGGAAAATAGCACAAAATGCCGGGATCAAAACGGTTTCCGCCTGCTGCACACCCTTCAAATAAAATTTCCGGAAAACGACAGGTCAGTTCCTCCATGCACCGGTACAGTCCCAGCACATAACGATGTGCCACCTCTCCCTGCTGTGCGGCCGGCAGGCTCTGTGAATAATAATCGGAAAACGTCCGGTTCATATCCCACTTCACATAAGAAACCGGTGCCGAAGAAAAGACCTTTGTCATACTGGCAATGATATACTCCTGCACTTCTCTCCTGCCAAGATCCAGAATTCTCTGGTTTCGTCCTTCTGCATGTGGTTTTCCGGGAATTTCAATGGTCCAGTCCGGATGCTTCCGGTAAAGGTCACTGTCCACACTGACCATCTCCGGCTCTACCCAGATCCCAAAAGAAAGCCCCAGATCTGTAATTTTTTTGGCAAGGCGCGATAAGCCGCCGGGCAGTTTTTTTGTATTCGGCACCCAGTCTCCCAACGAAGAAGTGTCATCGTTTCGTCTGCCAAACCAGCCGTCATCCACCACAAACAATTCGATTCCGGCATCTTTTCCCGCCTTTGCCAGCTTTAAGAGCCTGCTCTCACTGATATCAAAATAGCAGGCCTCCCAGCTGTTTAAAAGTACCGGGCGCGGCCTGTTTTTCCAATATCCGCGCACGATATGCTCCCGGATAAACGCATGCATCCGCCGGCTCATGCCTCCCCATCCATCCGGTGCATAGGTCATAAAGGCCTCCGGTGCCTGAAACTGTGCTCCCGGCTCCAGTTTCCACGAAAATTCCCGTGGATTGATCCCCGTAAGAAGCCGGAGTTTTCCAAAACTGCTGACCTCCGCAGTCTCACAGTGATTTCCACTGTAGATCAGATGAAATCCGTAACAGTCTCCCTGATCTTCTCCCGTTTTCGGACGGCTCAGCATCACAAACGAATTTGCCCGGCTCGACGTGGTTCCGGTAAAAGAATCATTGACAATTCTGCCACCGGTCAGCGTCTGGTCACAGCGGTGCATCTCCCGCGCCCATGCGCCGCGAAATGTCGTAAAAATATAATCACTGTCATCAAAATCCAACTGCAGACTCATCAGACGGGTAAGCTGTACATCCTGACTGCTGGCATTGACGATCTTCGCACTCCGTCCGATCACATCTGCTGCCTCATAGACATAGTAGTAGAGCAACAGCTTCAGATCATACTGCCGGTCCACCATTGTCACACACAGCTGCTGCACTTCTCCCGCACTTCCATAGGAACCCGGAAGTCCGTCCAGCGCATCTTTTTTTCCGGTAATAACGGCATCTTCAAAGCGGAAATCCAGAGTCTTTGCCCCATCATAAAGAATGGCCTCAACAAACGGCTCACGGATATCGCCCTTTCCGTACGAAGACATTTCCAGCCGCACATCCTCCAGCGAAAAACCGGCATGCTCTTTTTCACAGATATTCACATTTCCCGGTGCAAACACATGCTTTTCCACAAGAATTTCAAGATCATCCGGATGCTCGATATGAATCGTTCTCCCGTAATACAGATGCTCCGGATGTCCCCCCGGCAGAATGGAAAATGCATATGTTGTATGTGCCGTATCCAGTACGAATGCCTGTCCAATTTTACGAATCATAGCTGTCATCCTTTCTTTTAGCAGTTCTCCTGATTTTTAATTGCTGCATTAATCTCCTGCAGCTTTTTCTCTGTCAAAATATATTTTTTCCGAAATACCAATACCGCGATGAAAAGACCGATCATCGGAATTCCCGCCATCGTCAGCCGCAGTCCCAGCACCGAAGAATCCGCTGCACGCGCAACAACCGCCGCACTTGTATCCTGCTTGAGGTTACAGAGAGACAGACAGATCGCTGCGATCAGCACGGCAACTCCCGAAGCCAGTTTCACAACAAACGTCTGCATGGAAAAAATCACACTTTCATCACGGCGGTGATTTTTCATTTCCCCATAATCTACCGTATTTGCCAGAAATACTGTGGTAAGCACGGTCAGCATGCCAAATGCCGCAAAAATCAAAAAGCCCGGCACCACCAGGGCTCCAAGCACAGTATGACCGCCAATCATCAGCACAAGCAGAATCGCATACCCTGCGATTGCCATTCCAAAGCTCAGGTAGAACACACGGATACTGCTCATAAACTTCCGCAGCAGCGGAAACAATACCATCATGGACAAAATCTGTACCGCTCCGCCAAATGTACTGAAAAGTGTATAGCTGTTATACCAGCTCTCCCCACTCACATCATACTTGAAAAAATACAACAGCAGATTGGACGTAATATACAAAGAGCAGTTAATCAGTACAATGGTGATGACAACCGTCATTGCCTGATCGTTGTGAATCAGCGCCGAAAACATCTGCCGTACGGTCGGTGTTTCCATATGAACCGTGGATTTTTCCCGGATCGTCAGACAGGTGATCGTAATAAACAGCACAAACAATACCGCAACAATAAGTGCAAACCAGCGGAAACCCGTGCGCTCATTTCCCTGTCCCAGCATATACACACATTTCATCGTAATAATCGTAACGAGAGCGGAACCGACACCCGAACAGGAACGCGCCATAGTTGTTAAATTTTCGCGCTCTTTTCCGCCTTCTGTAAATGCCGGAATCATCGACCAGAAAGGAATGTCCATCATGGTATAGGTGACTCCCCACACAACATAAGTAATGGCTGCATATGCCACAATCCCACTTCCATTCCATGCCGGCGGTGCGGCAAACATCAGATACAGCACGATCGCATTGCACAGGGTTCCAACCAGAAGCCATGGACGGAATTTTCCCCAGCGTGTTCTGGTTTTTGCAACAATTACTCCCATAATCGGATCGTTAAATGCATCAAACACCCGCGCTGCCATGAGAATAATTCCCATTGCCATCGCACTTACTCCTAGAACATCCTGGTAATAATACAGAATATAGCTCGCCGAAAGCATATATACCATATCTTTTCCGACAGCCCCCAGGCCGAATGCCGTTTTTTCTTTTGCTGATAATTTCATTGTATTTCCCCCTTACTCTTCCCGTGCCACCTGAAAATGTTCACAGATTTTCCCCGTCTGCGCATTTTCAATTGTCAAAATTCCTTCTCCGGCCTGTCCGGTCGTCTTTACATAAGTACCACCCATACCTCCCTGTAAACATATGGTCTTTGGACCGATCAGTTCCAGAACACCTTTCACTTCAAACTGCACCGGTTCATTGAAAAAACCCAGCACATTTCCATTTTCATCCAGCGCCCGGATACGAACCGCCGCCATATCATAGGTTCTGCCTTCGGTCAGGTTATGTGCACTTACCTTCACCTCCAGATGTGCCTGCTGCATCGGCTCTTTGATCACGGTCTTTACCACTTTTCCGTCCCTGACAGCCTCAAACTTATAGACCGTGGAAGTCGTCCCCCAGTCCCCGACATAACGTGTGTAAAGCGCAACCGCATCCTTTGGTTTCATGTGATAGCAGACCATCAGCCGCAATGCCAGAAGGTAGAACTTTGCCGGAAGATTGTTCAGCCCGTAATACGCCGTCATGTTAAGCAGCTGCCCCATCAGTCTGGCCTGTTTCGGTTTCATCGGTTCATTTTCGACAATCGCATTTCCGATAAAGTCATTCACAGGAATCGGTCCATGCGCCAGTGCACGATATGGGGAATCCTCCCGATGATACTCTTTGATCAATTTGCCGTTTTTGTACATCCGCACGGCATCCGCATTTGTAATCATCCAGTTTCCGCTGCGGTTTCCCCCCGGATGCTCTCCGATATCCATCGAAGAACTCAGTTCTAAAACCGGTGTATCTTCCTGCTGACTGCTATACACCGCCGCCGCAAGTTTCGGGTTGCGGAACATATCCATCACGCCATGGTAACAGATCCGGTCACCGCTGCCAAAATCCTTGTGCGTATTATAATCAAACATACACCAGCCAAAACTTCCTGCAATATCCGGCTCCTGTGCCACCGCATTTAATACATTTGCATGACGGATTGCATGCTCCGTCCGGTGTTCCTCATCGTCAAACGGCTTGGTCGGAAACATATGCCCGTTATACTCACTGATCAGATACGGTTTTTTCATATCCGGTGTAACTTTTCGTTTCGGATTACACCCCGGATGTCTGCCATCGTGAAGAAAATCGTTGTACGTATAAACATCCTCCAGAAGATGGCTTTTCTTTAGCATCCGTACTCCGCCGGTTGCACGCGTATCGTCCAGTTCATGTGCCACCCGGTTTGTTTCCCTGTAAAAAACATCGTCATCCTGTGATTCATTAATCCGCACGCCCCAGAGAATAATGGAAGGATGATTGCGGTACTGCACGATCATTTCCTTTAAATTCTGCACCGCCTGCCGCTTCCATTCTTCATCCCCGATGTGCTGCCACCCCGGAAACTCGGTAAACACAAGCAGACCAATTTCATCACAACGACGGATAAAATCCTGCGACTGCGGATAATGGGAAGTGCGCACAGCATTCACGCCAAGTTCTTTTTTGAGAATATCGGCATCGAAAATCTGCATGGATGCCGGTGCTGCATATCCCACATACGGATAACTCTGATGACGGTTTAATCCACGAAGCCGCAATTTCTTTCCGTTCAGATAAAAACCATCTTTCCGGAATCCGGCTTCCCGAAACCCTGTGATATCCACACGCGCATCTATCATTTCCCCATTTTTCCACAAACTTGTCCGGATTTCATACAAATGTGGATTTTCCGGTTCCCACAAACAGATCTCCTGCACTGGAAAAACGGTTTGCACATTTGTCTGTTTTACCGGCTTCTGTCCCAGGGGACTATATGCACCCTCGCCTTTTTTGCGGATTTCCTGCTGCAACGTTATCCCATCCGAAATATTCTGTACCGTAATCTCTGTAGTCACCTGCAGAGGATGTATCTGTGGCTTGACAAATACATCTGCAAGATGTGTCTTATTTCTCACCTGCACGTAAACCTCACGATACATCCCGCCAAAAGTCATGTAATCTATGGCATATCCGAACGGCGGAATATTCAAATTTTCCCGGCTGTCGACACGCACCGCAAGTACATTGTCCTCCCCATATTTCAGGTATTTTGCAAGTTCCACGGAAAATGCCGTATAACCGCAATGGTGCGCTTTCACTTCTGTCCCATTGACATAAACAACCGCATCATGCGCCACGCCCTCAAAGGTCAGTTCCACACTTTTCCCCTGCCACGCTTCTGGCGCCATAAAATGTCTGCGATATCCACACAGCATCTGATACGCATGCTCATCAAAGTAATGATACGGAAGCTCTTTGCAGGTATGCGGCAGCCGCACATCCTCCATCTCATTTTCCGGATATACTGCCTCTTTCATGGCTTCTTCCCATGTTTCGGCAAATTTCCAGTCATTGTTCCAATACAACCTCTCCATGCTTCTTTATGCTCCCCTTTCGTTTTACCTCTCCGAAGCAATTCCATACATCAAAATCCCGACAACCTCCTGCAATGCCTGCGCATAAGTAATTTCATTCTGCAGCAGGATATCGCGCTGGAAAAACTGCTCTAACGATGCTTCCAGCATCATCTTTAAAATCGGAATCCGGACCGGACGGATCACACCTTCCTGCATGCCCTGTTCCAACAGGGCAATGGTCGTTTCCCAGCCTGTTTCGAGCCGTACTTCCACCTGATGATAAATCTCCGGATATTTTTCTTTTAACTGATATAACTGTCGAAAATCCACATCCTGATAACATTCCGGCATCACACCAAGGATTGTGTGAATCTTTTGCAGGGTGTCCATCTCCGGATTCTCTACGATCTTCTGCTCACTGTCCTTGATCCGGTCAAACAAATAGTCCACCGTTTCCAGAAACAAAGCCTCCTTATCACGAAACACCTGATAAATCGTTTTTTTACTGATCCCTAAAATCTTTGCAATATCATCCATCGTAAATTTCAAACCCTTTTGATTGAATGCCTGCAACGTTCCCTGCATAATGTTCTCTTTCAGTTCTTTATTCATTCTTTTCATCCTTTCTGCCGGAAGGAAACTATTTTCTTTATTTCAGTTTCCATTATAGTAGCATGTTCTTTTTCTTCCTTCAAGAAACTAAATGCCCAAAAATCGTTTCCGATTTTTGGGCACATTTTTTACGCTGCGTTTTATCCCCGCATCAATTCCCTGCGCACCGTTTTTCTCACAAAATAAAAACAGATGACCTGCATCACAATCGTGATGATCCAGGATGCCGGATAAGAAATAAACAGGAAGTACAACGATTTGTGATGTGGGAAAAATCCAAAAATCCAGAGAATTCTCGTTCCGACCGTACCGATCACCGACAGGATCATCGGCACTGCCGAATGTCCCATCCCCCGCAGTGCTCCAGGAAACAAATCCATAATGCCACACAGAAAATACGGCACTGTTGTAATGGCAAGAATCTCCATGCCACTCTCGATCACATCCTTTTCTCTCGTATATATACTAAGTACCTGCGGTCCGAAAAGCCATGCGCCACATCCCAACAGCAGGGGAACACTGACCGTAAGAATCAGACAGTCGATCAGCACACGATCCATACGTTTATATTTTCCCACACCATAATTCTGACTCGTAAAACTCATACATGCCTGTGTAATGGAATTTACCGACATATACAAAAATCCCAAAATATTATTTGCCGCTGTATACCCCGCCATCGCCGTATCTCCGAAGGAATTCACGGAAGACTGCAGCAGCGCGTTTGAAAAGTTAATAACCGTACTTTGAATCCCGGCAGGAATTCCAACCTGAAAAATCTGCAGCAGATAAACCTTTTTTATTTTCAGCTTCGAAAAGCGCAGCTGATAGCAGCTGTCGGTGCGGTATAGGCATAACAAAACCAGAATGCAGGAGATCATCTGTGCCGTAATCGTCGCAGTGGCTACGCCTGCCACCCCCAGATGAAAACCGATCACAAGAATCAGATCCAGCAGCGCATTGGCACATCCGGAAATCACCAGAAACAACAACGGCCGCTTGGTATCTCCCACCGCACGCAGAATCGCTGCCCCATAATTATAGAGCATAAAAAACGGCATCCCCAGAAAATAAATCCGCATGTAAAGGGTTGACTGTGCAATGACATTGTCCGGCGTTCCCATAAGAAGCAGCGCACCTTTTGCACTGATTACCCCGATTCCTGCCATGAGAATTCCGCTGATCAGTGCCAGCAGAATGGCGGTATGTACCGTGTCTGACATTTCTTTTTCCCTGCCGGACGCAAAAAAACGTGCCGCAAGCACGTTAGCCCCCAGCGAAATTCCGATAAACAGATTGGTGAACACGTTGATGAGTGCCGTGGTCGATCCCACTGCCGCCAGTGCCTGTTTTCCCGTAAAGTGCCCCACAACAACGATATCCACCGCATTGAACATCAGCTGTAAAATTCCAGACAGCATGAGTGGGAGTGCAAACGAGATCAGTTTATCCATGATCGAACCATTGCACATATCTATTTCATATTTGTTTGTTTTCAAATTTTCTCTATCCCCTTTCTGGTTCTGTTATCCCTCTGAGCCATAAAATACGCCGCTACTGGCGGCGTAGTTGTTTGTCCTTATACATTCTCTGATCTGCGATCTCGATCAGTTCCATTATATTTTCATATTTTCCCACAGCATATCCCACGGAGGCAGATACCGGAATCTCACTGTTTTTCTGAATCGGCTTCATCACCTGCCTCCACTTTTCAATGACATCTTCTGCAATCTCCTGTGTCCCATCCGGAATAATCATAAGAAATTCATCCCCACCGTAACGGTAAGCATTGGTTTCCTCACTCGTCACTGCTGCCCGAATGGATCCCGCAATTTTGGCAATCAGCTGGTCTCCATACAAATGACCAAACGTATCGTTTACATATTTCAACTGGTTGACATCCCAATAAATAACCGCAACCGGGCGTTCTTTTGGCTCCATATGTTCCACTGTTTCAAGCAGTTTATTTTTGCTGTAAAGTCCCGTCATATCATCCATGGAAGCCGCCTGTACCATACGCATTGCATTTTCCATGGACTTGCGCACAATACTGTTTACACTGTTACTTACATAATAAAATGCAACCGCCATCAGCGATCGCGGCATCACATAATAAAGTGCCAGCGTAACCATAGGATTTTCGTTTACTTTGTTGAGCAAAAACACACCATCCTTCTGCAAATGATCCAGTGATGTCACCGTCAGCAGTGCCATGTTTGCATCACATACCCCAAAATAATAGCCCACATAAGTACTGATCGTAATCCCACCCACTGTAAAGATAAAGGCATAAACCGACAGTCTCTTTGAAGTATACATACTTGCAATGATAATCGGGATTATCATAATAATGATCATATGGTAGGTAAGGGATGCACTCGCGACCATGACAATCAGCCCGATGGCCGTAACGCTGAGATACTTGGTAAATGGGTGCTCAAGCCCCATCTTCACAAGTAGCAATCCATAAATCAACACCAGCACACATGCCGCCACATAGCCTCTTGTAAAAATCGTCTGATCCACGATAAAAATATGCAGGCAGTTCAGAATCATCACAAACGAATAGAATAAAATGCAGATTCCCACCACACGGAACGCAAAAATATTCTGTGTCACATCCTCCTGCTCGTAAAAAGCATTTTTATTTATAATTTTAGATAACAGTGCCTTGCAGGTGCTCATCCATATATCCTCCAGCTTTGTCTGCCTTTAGTATAACATATTCCTGCATGAGTTTCACTACTTTGATGAACTTATAAATTCATCAGGAAAATTTTCCATAACTTTTTGTCAGTGTTCTGCCATTTTTTTATCGTGCCATGCATAACGGAATCAGTCCCTGCAAATGAAACTTCGTCTATGATTTTACATACCACATCAATAACCTTTGTAAGACTTACTTCTTCATCACGACGTAATTTTGCCATCGTGTTAGGAGCAATTTCTGCCTTTTTACGCAAATCAGATTTGCTCATTTTTTTATCCACTAATAATTTCCATAATTTGTTATATGATACAGCCATAGTATTCGCTCCTACCTATCCACATAAATCTTTTTCTGCTTCATATCTACCTTTGCAACAGCACCATACTGTAACGCACATCGTGGCATAGCATGTCCGAAATTCGCATTATAAACAATCGGAAGTTTCTCATTGTCTATCACTCTAATAAGAATATCTTTATATTCCTGATAATAAGCTTCATCCTGTGGTTTTCCAACTAATACACCATTTACCACGTCGAATACTCCCTTTTCTTTCAGTAATAACACTTCTCTTTCAAACAATTCAGGAGTCGGTTTTTCTTCGCAGGTTTCTATAAATAGAATTTTCCCAATCCACTCTTCCTTATTTGGAAACAGATCATATCTTTCACAAACTTCCTTTTCATCTTCATATCTGCTATTGGTCAATACATCATAAAGGCTTTCCAAACATCCGCCTAATAATCCTCCTTGGAAAATTTCACTTCCCTGGAGAAGTTCAAACCCACGTTCTTCCTTATGAGCTTTTCTTTTTGTTCCTATTGCAGATCTTGAAAAATCTTCTCTTTCTTCATACCAAGTATCACTGGATATAATTTCATCAGATTCATTACCTTCCAAATAACTCTCAAATGCCCTTTTGGTATATGGTAACATCTCATCTGCAATTTCCCCCAAATCACAAATAAAGTTTGGTCCGTAATAAGTAGACAAGCCCAGTTTATAAAACATCAAATGATTGATCGTAGTATCTGAGAATCCTGTAAATAATTTTGGATGCTCCTCTACCGTCTTTATAAACTTTTCATCTTCCATTAGATAAGGCAAAAGTCTGTATGTATCATCACCACCAATTGCACAAATAATCCCTGCAATAGAATTATCCAGAAATGCATCTTTTAGGTCTTTCGCCCTTGCTTGCGGGTGAGTTTGCAAATATTCAATACCCTTCAAAGCATTTGGCATAAATACCGGCTCCAAACCATATTCTTTTAATCTCTTTACGCCAATCTCAATATTATGACTGCAGAATTCTTCACCAAGCATTCCACTTAACAAGCTTACAATCGCTACTTTGTCACCTTTTCTTAATTTTCTTGCATATTGCATAACTACAATCCTCCTTAGATAAAACAATATTAATTTTTATCCGCACGCTACTTTCCCTTAAATTCCTTCTCTATATAACAATGTTCCTGTTTGGCAATCAACTTAAAACTGTAGATTGGACATTCAGATTCCATTTCGTTACAGCTGCTTTCAAAGTCCAGTTCGATAATATATGGCATCCAATCTATAATTCGCAGAAAATCTTCACAGCCAAAATTACTATCATAAAAATTCAATATCGTACTAAGGGCAGTACCATGGGTTCCTATAACAATATCTTTATCCGTATTATCTGATAAAATCTCATTCAGTGCCTCTATGTTACGTTTTTGCACCATAGCAATGGACTCCCCACCTTCTTCATGATAATTATGATCAGCCCATCGTTTCTGGAACATTCCGTGATTGTTTCCATCAGGTCCTTTTTCACGCTCCCTCAATCTCTCATCTGTTATAATCTCTTTTGTGAAAAAATCTGCTGCCTCTGCAATGGTATCCATACTACGTTTATACGGACTACAATAAAACGCATCTATTTTCTTATCCTTCAAAAATTCCAGCACAATTGCAGAATCTTTCTTACCCTCTTCCGTCAAAGGTCTTGTCCTGTCTTCTTCCCATTCGTGTTCCGGCTGTGCGTGACGCACGAAATAAACTCTTGTCATTTGATCAGCTCCATTTCATCTTCCATTTTTACGAATCCATATTTTTCATACAATGGTCGTCCCATCTCTGTCGCCTCTAAAGTAATCTGTGATACGCCCTGTTTCCTTATAACCTTTACCAGTAAATCTAATGTATGAAATGCAATCCCCTGTCTCCGATATGCCGGTGCCGTATACATATTCATAATATAAGCCTTTTTACCTGTTGGATTATGATATGTCGGCATAACCTGATAAAAACTGACACCACCAGCGCCAATAAAGGTTTCGTTATCATACACCAGATATGCAATATGCTCACTAGTTTCTAATGCGTTCTTATAATATTCATAGGATTCTTTTTCCACCAATGACATATCCACATCATTCGATAGTTTATTGGCAGTACGAAGGACGATAATTCTAGTCCTTACAAGTTCATCAATGTCTGCTATGGTTGCTTTTTTATATTCATAGTTTTTCGCCATCACATACTACTCCTCTAAATCTGTTAACCTTTTCGTAAAACAAATAATTCTATTTGCTTCCGCAAACCCCATTTTCAAATGAAACTTATCAAAAATTCTTTTACTGCATCCGTGTGGATACGATAGTTTATTTTTGAAAGTTCTCTCTTTACATCCCATCCAATCGCTAACCGATCTGCTTCATCTTTCTTTAATCGCTGATAATCTTTGATAGCTTTTGTAATTAATCCTCCACTAGATTTTCATTTATATATTTAAAATAAGGTTTCTTATTAACTTCTGTGCTATGTTCCAAATACCATTTAACACTATCCCTCAATCCGTCTTCTAATGATATGGTTTCTGGGTATATTTTGTTTTGACGCGATACATCCAAATAGTACTCATAGTTGTAAAAACTGAAATAATTTCGCTGTTCAATATCTTCATAAACATTTACAAAATCCGGTATTTTTCCTAAGCTTTCATAGCATTTTGTGACCCAATCTTTAATAGAAACTGCTTCAACATTACCAACATTTAAAATACGCTCTTGTGGCTTGTCTTTAATTATTACCTCCATCAACCTGCATAAATCTTTTACATGAAAGAATTGTAATTTCATACTGCCATCTTTAGGTAAATAGAATTTTCTGTCCGCCAAGGCGCAATCAAATACAAAAGCCTCTCTATACACGTTATTCATTGGTCCATATAAATAAGGCGGTCTTAATATATATGCATCTTTCACTCTTTCAAGTAATGCCTTTTCAGCTGCTATTTTATCGGTTCCATATGAACCCCAAAATTTATTTTCGGATTTCTCTGATTCTTCCAGGAATGGCTGAACACCATACTCAGGATAAACAGCACTTGAACTAATCATAATATACTGATCAAAAGAACCCAATTCCTTAACAAAATCAATTATATCGTTATCATTATAGGCTGTTATATCCGCTACAACATCAAAGAATGTATCCTTTAATACACCACCCAAATTATGCCTATCTCCTTCAATGAGTTTTACACCCTGAACTTGTGGCTTAGAATTTCTGTTAAGTACAAAAACTTCATAACCCACATTCACAAAATATTCTGCCACATATTTACTTACAAAAGTTGTTCCGCCTGTCACTAATATCTTTTTCATAAAGTTCTCCTTTACACAAAAAATTCGATTGATCAGATTCATAAAACACTATTTTCCGTAATTGTATCATAATCACATAATCCAAAAAAGTAATTATTCTTTCTTTTCCAATCCTTTTACTATCTTATCAAAATCAGATTCTATCGGCTGTGTCTTGTTAAAAATATCATATTCCTGATATGCTTTCTCAACTGCCTGCTTATGGGAAACACGCCCATTATCCTTTAAAATATCATACCTGCGGAACGCAAGGAACTCGTTCACGCTTTTTGAAAATTCCTCCATAGTAAAGACGTTTTCACGTTCAATCAAATCCTCTATATAATCAAAATACCCTGTAACAGCACGTTCCAACTGGCGAATCTGTTTTTCGTCCAAATAGTTTTTGGCAATCGGAGTATCAGATTTGAGAATACGACCATCGGGAGCATTTTTCCATGTGGTCAAGCCCATATTTTCCTTGGTGTGGTCAGCCTGATTATACACAATTTCTGCCGCTGTTTTACCGGTAATGGCATAGTGGAATTTATTCTGTATAGTGGCATAAAAATGATATGCGGTATCGGAATCTCTATCATAATCAATGCTGCACTCGGCAAATATATCAGTTATCTGTTGCCATATTCTGCGTTCGCTGGCACGGATGGAGCGAACTCTTTCCAGCAATTCACGGAAATAGTCTTTTCCAAAAGCTGTTTTACCCTGTTTCAGGCGTTCGTCATCCATAGCAAAGCCCTTTATCATATATTCTTTCAAAATTCCGGTTGCCCATATACGGAACTTGGTAGCCTGAATGGAATTTACTCTGTAACCAACGGAAATAATGGCATCCAGATTGTAATAATTAGTAGGGGAAAGCTGCGTTTTTCCAGGAATCGCACCATGTGGAGTGGGTATTTCCATTTTGGAAACTACCACTTCTTCACGAAGTTCTCCCTGTTCAAATATATTTTTTAAATGCTTGCTGATTGCCGGTTTCTGCACACCAAACAATTCAGCCATAGCTTTTTGTGTAATCCAGATGGTTTCATCTTTTATCAAGGCACTGACCGTTACATTATCATCTTCGGTTCTGTACAGCACCATTTCCATTTGTTTTGCAATATCCGTATTCATAAAATCCTTCTTTCTGTGATTTGATGCTTATGAATTAGTCGTTGTTGTCCTTATCCTTCGCCCGACTCTTATACACATTATACTGGTTCTTGCATCTGCCACTGCAGAATACGCTGTTTGGTCTGCTGGCAATAAAAGCATTTCCACAATGCTTACATACCCGGAGCGTTGATTTTTCATCAGTAAGCATAAAAGAAAACATCATCTGCACACCCAATAACAGAGAATGGAAATCCCAGACAATGGTAGGACGTTCAAGCAGCTCTATGTGATAGGTCGGTGAAATGCCGCCAAATGCCGCCATGCCCTGTCGATATAAATTCTTTTGCATATCATCTAGCATGTCAAAATCCTGATAGTAGAGAAAGCTTGACATAAAGGTAAATGCCCAGTCCTTAAATAAGGTCTCAAGCCAGTCATATCGTTCCGCATATTCTTTCTGAAAGCTCATCATTACTGCCTGCGGTTTGTTTTTCATGGTCATAATCAGTGCCATCATCTGCATATCGTCCGTACTCCATGAAGATTCCAAACCTTTTTTCACAAAATCAATCTTATCAAAGGGAAAGAAGTAAGAAAGATATTTTTCCGTGGTCATGCTTTCCTCTTTGATGAAATGATTTTTCGGTAAATATACCGCATGATAAGTGATGAAGTCTGGTGTGGTAGGCAGTGCGGTCATAAAGCCAAGCAGTCCGTAACCGGTAACAAAATCCATAATAGCATTCTGCAGCTGTTCCTGTGTATTATTTTTGTCCATGCACATAAGTCCGAGATTTACCGCCTTTAATACCATCTGCTCCGAATCCTTTAGCGGGTTATAAAGAGACACTTTCGCATCCGGTGCCGGAGTAATGTATAAAATACCTTCCGCGTCTTCCTTCCATTCATATTTGTCATATCGTACCCAGTTGGAGCTGGTTTTCTGGAATAGGTTACTCATAAAAGCCTCCAATCTGTCTGTTCTAAAATGTAATCTGTATCACTAGAAAATATATTACTATCATACCAAGGCTGTCTCATAAGGTCAAATAGTGTTTGCGATTTCTTTCATTTTCTTATTCTTTTTATCCGTAATCAGTGATCGGTAATTGTCATAAAAAAGCTGCTCTTGCTTTGTCAGAGAAAGCTGATTGTCTACTCTGTTCTGTAATGCCTGCATAAAGGATTTACGAAGCTTCATTAACATGGTGTCACGGATTTTGCGGATATTTCTGTCGGTCTGCTCTCTAAATGCTGCAATCAACTGACAGGAGTATCCTTTAATGGCAAGCTGATATAAAAGCTCCTTCTGTACATCTTTTAATGCAAAGATTGCTTCAACAGGGATTCACCACCTTTCAAAAATTTTTTTCATAACTTTTATAAAAAACAGTTCCGTTTTGGGACTGCATTTCTCCTATAGGTGAGAAAGTAATCTTATTTATCTAAAAAAGAATACTCAAAACCAGAAGAAAGGAGCCGGATGTCATGAAGATTTATCTTATCCGTTGTCGCAGTCCGTCAAAGATACTTTGATTATAACAAACATACGTTCGTATTTCAAGGAGGAGGTGAAATTATTATGGAGCAAACAGCAAGTAAGGAGCGGGCGATGTCCTCTTTTACCAAAAGAAAAGGACAGACCACCTATAAGGTAAATGTGTTTTTCGCAGAGAATACCACATCTACCTTTGAGGATAAGCTTTTGCATCTGATGGCAAACGATATTGCCAACCGGAAGCAGGATATATCGGAAGCAGAGTAATTGTTACACAAATCAATTGTTTTTAGACTGATAATTCATCAGCAGGAAGGAGTTTTGTATGGGTAAATCAACAAAAACCTATGAAGAAAGAATCCAGGAGAAGGATTTAAGGATTGAGAATCTGGCACAGGAACTGAAGCGTTATGAGGCACAAAAGAAGCAGCTGGAGAAACGAAAGAAGGAGGAAGAACGGAAAATCCGAACCCACCGTCTGATTGAAATCGGTGCGGCTGTGGAATCGGTGCTTGGAAGATGTATTGAGCTGGAAGAAATCCCTAAGCTGATTGCATTCCTAAATAAGCAGAAAGCAAACGGAAAATTTTTCTCCAAAGCAATGCAGAAAAGTCCGGATACAGACATGAGAAAAGAAGAATGCGGGGAGTCAGGAGTTTCCTGATTCCCTTCTCTTTTTAGGAAGAAGGGCGCACTTATAGACAGGCAGAGCCTGTCTTTTGCGCGCGCTCTGCGAGGCTTATGGGAAGCATCCTGATTTTAAAAGACAAACTTTTGAAACGGTCTGCTTCCCATAGGAAGAACGCCGGTGTCGTTCTTCCATATGGAATATGCACGATACACGAAGGAGGATATGCACTATGGCAATTTATCATTGCAGTATCAAAATTATCGGCAGGAGCGATGGGAAATCGGCAGTTGCTTCTTCTGCCTACCGCTCAGGCGAAAAGCTCACGGATGACCGCACAGGTCTTATCCATGACTTTACGAAAAAGCGTGGTGTGGTATTTACGGAAGTTTCCCTTCCGGCACACGCACCACCGGAATATGCTGACAGAAATGTTTTATGGAATGCGGTGGAAAAGGCAGAAAAGAAATCCAATGCACAGCTTGCAAGGGAAATCAAAGTGGCACTCCCAAAGGAGCTTTCAAGGGAATGTCAGATTGAGATTGTAAGAAGGTATGTGCAGGAAAATTTTGTTTCGGTGGGAATGTGTGCCGACTGGGCATTACATGACAAAGGCGATGGCAATCCCCATGCACACATTATGCTGACCATGCGTGGTATCAAACCTGATGGCTCATGGGCACAGAAGGAAAAGAAGATTTATGCCCTTGATGAAGAAGGAAACCGCATTCCTCTTATTGACCCGGCTACCGGAGAGCAGAAGCTTGGTAAACGGAATGAAAAGCTGTGGAAACGCATTACCGTAGAACCGAATGACTGGAACGACCAAAACAAAGCGGAAATCTGGAGAAAGCCATGGGCAGATATCTGTAACGAATATCTGTCTTTGGAGCAGCAGATTGACCACAGAAGTTACAAACGGCAGGAGCTGGATTTGGAGCCTACCATCCACGAAGGGTATCATGCCCGCAAGATGGAAAAAGCAGGCTTTGTTTCTAACCGCTGTGAATACAACCGCATTGTAAGAAAGTTAAATGAGCTGAAAGCTGGATGGCTTCTTACTATGCAGGCATTACAGAAAACCATTATGGAGAGAGGAAGAATTTTATATGAACGAATCAGAAAACTTATGGAACGCAGACAGTCTTTTGAAACTGTCGGAGGACTTGCAGGCGGAGAACGAGCAGTACCGATCACTGCTGGCACAAAAGGAGATTCAGATACAGACGCATTTATCCGATGTGCAAAATCTGAAATCACAGATATGCTCCATGCAATCGACGATAGCAGAACAAGGGCAAGAGATTCAGAAGCTGAACGCTCATATCGCCAGATTAGCCGAGAGCGACTTGGTATTGGTAGAGAATCAGAAACTGATAGAGGCGAACCGAAGGTTGTGGTGCTAGAATATAAATAGTACAAGCCAAAATGAGAAATTCCAAATACACATAAGCATGATACAATAGAGACATGCTGAAGGAGGATCTCATATGGCAAAGCAACATGACAAACAATTTAAACTTGATGCAGTCCAGTACTATCAGGATCACAAAGATCTCGGAGTACGTGGATGTGCAGAAAATCTTGGCATCGGATACAGCACATTAACAAAATGGCTGAAAGACTTCCGGGAATCAGGTGATATTCCTGTTCGTGGTTCTGGTAATTATGCATCTGATGAGCAGAAGGAAATTGCCCGTCTCAGACGTGAATTACGTGATGCCCAAGATGCACTTGATGTGTTAAAAAAAGCAATCAACATTCTGGGAAAATGACGGAAGCCATTTATCTCGAAGTGTCTGAGAAGACGGAAGCTGCCCAAAAGGCTGGACGCCGGTTTTCCGTCTCCGGAATGTTGAAATTTTTAGGTGTCTCACGTTCAGGATATCGTGCATGGCTCCACCGCGTGCCTTCTGATACAGAAAAACGCCGTGAATCTGTAAAAGCAAAAATACAGGATATATATGATGATTCCAAGAGCCTTTTTTATTACTCTTTCCATGCCTATCTCTTCATACAAGCTTCTTCGTAGTAAATGCGATTGATTTTGCCGCTCATGGTTAATAAGCGGGGATTCTCGGACTTCATCTGTTCGGACAACTGCTTAATGATGGCATTATCCCTTGGAACGACTACATCCCCAATCTCTACATACCTCTGCAACATCTACATATGCAGGTCTGATATCTGTATCTACCATAGATTTCTCCCTCCTTTCTAGTTCGCAGAACCTTTTATAGTTCTGTATAATAATTGTATTATAAGAACCATTTTAAGTTCTGTCAAGAGTATTTCAGAACTTTTTTTGGTTCTTTCCTTTTTTTGAATTCTGTGGTACAATGAATAAAAAAATGAATAAAAAATAGAAGAGGAGTTGAACTTCCATGACACAAGGTCAAAGAATTCGCTTTGTTAGAGAATTCAGACATATGACACAAAAAGAGCTAGGACTGGCTTGTGGTTTCCCCAAAGCATCCGCAGATGTCCGCATACGCCAATACGAAAGTGATCAGAAATCACCTAAAAAGGATGCTCTTGAACTTATTGCCGCAGCACTGAAAGTAAATATCTATTCTCTGAATAATTACACAACTGCAAATGCAACTGATATTTTGGAAAACCTCTTTTGGATGGAAACTTTCGGTCTTTTGGAGTTGTTCAAGCTTGAGCAGGTACGTGAACCGGATGAGGATTGGGTTATCAGAGGCTCCTACAACGAGCCAAACTATTTCCAATACCATGCGCCCATCGGAATCACTGTGAAATACAATCTTGTGAATGAATTTATGCAGGAGTGGTATACCCGATATGTCGAGTACCATCAGAATATAATTTCGAAAGACCAGTACACTAACTGGAAATTGAATTGGCCTAATTCATGCGATAGCACTAAGACGGGTTATATAAATTGGAAGAATGTTTAAATCATACACTCAATGACAAATAAACCACCTTCAAAAGGAGAAACTATGAATACCGTTAATGACAGAAAATTAGTAGGTGGAATGATTAGCAGTATAGGATTTTCTCAGCAAGATTTTGCCAGCATAAAGTACATTTTTTTATATCTTAGCAATGGACTTAAAGAAATATCCTTCGAATCAGATGATGATTTCTGCCTAGTTTTAACCGATTCAAAAAAAGTAAAAGTTCAAGTAAAGATAAATACATTGACCATTCCGTTTGCAAGAGAGTTGTCTAAAAACATATCATATACTGACCAAAACATTATTATTGGTTCAAGTTATGATGATTCGTTTCGAAACGTCCTACAATACAAAAACAGACATTTAAACAATCTCAGCGGAGATTTTTACGATGATAAAGGAAAACTATATTCCGATTGGGAAATGTACTGCAAAGGAATCGACATCGACTCAACATTTTTACTAAATTGCGATTTCGATATTATAGATGGCGTAAATCAATTTGCAATTGCAAGAGATGCAATTAGCCAATGGGCCGAAAAACAAAAACTAATCATAGATGTCAGCACGTTAATAAACGAGTTAAAGTCCGTAATATCCGACAAAAGATGTAAATGCGGTCATTTATCTATAACAGAAATCCAAGACATCATTTTCAAACATCGTAATACACGAATTGAACTATATAATAATACTGTTGATTCAAGATTAATTACAGAAATCGTTGAGAAACTTATACGCAATAATCCTTTTTTTGAAAAAGAAATATTGCCAATAAAATACTCCATAGAAAGCCATCATTATGTTGAGGCTAGAAGCAGAATAGAAGAATGTTTACATAACCATATACTTGAGACAGATCTTACACGATTATATTTATGGATACTAAACGTACTTGGCGAACATTCATATATTGTCTCTCTTAAACCAAAATATTATCTAAATGATATGTTCTGCCGTCTTGAATTTGCCAAAGCATATTACAATTTGAGCGAATGTAATGAAGCAAGAGCATGTTTAAATGAAATTGATAAAGAAGTTTGGGATGAGAATGTATTCTTTTTGAGTGCCTTAATTTATCATGATTCAAAACAAGACAATGAATCACAACAAGAATTGTTGAAATGCCTCGAGCTTAATGATTCTTTTATAGATGCCTTGATAATGCTTGGCACACTCACATCTATAGGCAATCCTTGCGAAGCTATAAAAAATTTCGAAAAGGCTTTATTGATAGATGAGAATTGTTCCGCTGCATATTATGGACTAGCTGTTCTCAGTGAAAACGCATTCGATTTTGAAAGCGCACTAAATTATTATCATGATTATGCCACAAAATGCACTGATGAAATATCAAGTGAAATAATGGCTAAAATTGCTGCTTTTAGTTTCATATGTAATAAAGACCATTGGGAATTGCTTTTTCAGAAATGGAATATGCTCTTTAGGAAACAAAAACAAGTTTCTGGAGAAGAATCCGTTTTAATGCCCGTTATTGGTTGGGAAGAATTTTACATATTTTTACTGATTTCCAAAACGGATGGTTTTACTATCATTTGCGGCGATACTACTATTTTTGAATATCAAGAAGGTAAAAATGAAGCTCGTTCATCAATTGGATTAGTTCTTCCCCATATAGGATTTTCAATGCACAAATTTGTCAACGAAAATAGTTCTAATCCCGTGCGGGCAAGTGATAGATATAATATGGAAGAATCCGCTCTCCCTGCAATAATTAGAGACTATACTAGTCTAGAAGGCTATAATGAGACGTTGTCAAAATTATTAAAGACTGGTAAATTACATCTTAACCACGAGTTTGGAAACAATTCTAAAGAATATATAATCAATGATGATGATATCACTATTGAAATGAAAATAACCGGTTCTGAATTAATTGGTAATATCATTATCGGGGATGTTCTTATGAGAGTATGGATTGACCCTATTGGAAAGGGTTTTCGTTCATTTAAGAAGCAACTCTCAAGAGATTGCTCTTTTAACGAAGCATGCATTGTAATGAGATGCAACAATCATGAGAGTACGCTGACATTCAAAAAGAAGGTAATCCGCATCATTTACTGTGATTAATATCCAATTAGACATTATCCTACATGCCGCAGATACACTCTGCGGCATGTACAATATACAGACTACTCTTCTGCAATTACTGTGCACCAATTACCCCCTTAATTCTTCTAACACCTGCAGAAAAAGCTTCTTCTTTTAAGATTTTAAACATAACAAGCTCTCCAGTGTTCTTAGCATGTGGTCCACCACATATTTCTTTAGAATAGCCAGGAACTGTATAAACCTTTACTATCTCTCCATACTTACCGGAAAATACGCCGACACCCCCCTCTTCGTATGCTTTCTCAGGTGTCATTTCTTCTAAAATCACATCTATATTTTTCTGAATCGCTTCATTGACAATTGCTGCTACCTGTGCAAGTTCCTCCTTTGTTACCTTCCTTCCAAAAGAGAAATCAAAACGCAAACGCTCGGAAGTAATATTGCTGCCTCTTTGTGCCACTTCCTCTCCCAGCACCCTTCTTAGTGCTCCATTTAACAAATGTGTAGCCGTATGAAGTCTTGCTGTCTGCTCATTATTGTCTGCCAAGCCTCCTGCAAATTTTCCAGCTGCTCCTTGTTTGGATTTATTCTGATGCTCCTCAAACTTCTTATGAAATCCATCCATATCTACCTGATATCCTCTTTCCTGCGCAAGCTCTGATGTGAACTCAATCGGGAACCCATAGGTATCATATAACTTAAATGCAAGCTCACCGCTTAGAATCCCACTTTCAGGGATATTATCAAGATATCTGTTTGCCTTTTTCAATCCATCATCCAAGGTCTTTGAAAATAATACATACTCCTTTTGCAATTGCTCCAGAATAAACTCTCTATTGTCTCCAAGCTCCTGATAGGTTCCCTTGTATTGCTGAATAATTACATCCGACAGTTCACACAGATAATTTGTATTAATATCAGCTTTCTTAAACAATCGGATAATTCTTCTAATCAATCTCCTTAGGATATACCCTTACTCCATATTAGACAGGCTTATCTTCATAGGGTCACCAAGAATGAATGTGATAGTTCTGGTATGCTCACAAATAATTCTCCTATCTCTTTCCGTAAGAACTTTTTCTTCCTCGTTCAGAATCTCTTTAAGCTTTTCCATAACTGGTATAAACAATTCCGTATCATACACATTTGTTTTTCCGTTGAAAATAGTCAATACACGTTCCAAGCCCATTCCTGTATCCACATTTTTCTGTGTAAGCTCTGTAAAGCTACCATCTGCCTCTTTGTTAAACTGCATAAAGACATTATTCCAAACCATGGACCATCACCACAAAAGATTCTGATTTCAGCACAGAATTACAAAATATCCTTGATGAACAGTTTAATCCTGACCGCCCGAATGCTGTCTGGTGTTCGGATATCACCTACATCTGGACAATAGACGGATTTGTCTATCTGACCAGTATTATGGATTTATTTTCCAGAAAAATCATAGCCTGGACACTTTCAGAAACACTGGAAGTATCCTGCGTGATTGATACTATAAACAAAGCCAAAGCTCGCCGAAATATTGATCAACCATTAATTATCCATTCGGATCGTGGCAGCCAATATGTTGCAAAGGAATATAAAAAAGCAACCGAAAATATGCAGCGTAGCTACTCGAAGAAAGCTTTTCCGTGGGATAATGCATGCATTGAATCCTTTCATTCTATTATCAAACGTGAATGGCTCAATCGCTTTAAAATCCGCGATTATAAGCAAGCATACCAGTTGATTTTTGAATATCTGGAAGCTTTCTACAATACGAAACGAATTCATAGCCATTGCAACTATATGTCGCCAAACGAATTCGAACAAGTGTATGAAAGAACGAACACTGAGGCTGAGCTTCTGGGATTTTATTTATAGGGTACGCCCTAAAACTATGCGCTTACCGTTTTTGTAGTATAGCAACCTTGAAGATTCACTTTCCCTCCTATAGATAATTCAAAATGTCAGATAAGTTATTAACTTCAATATCGGCTTTTTCACTCTCGTCCATTACAGTCCACAAACTTCCAAATCCCTGTTTTATCCATATCGTTTTCATTCCTAACTGTTTTGCTGGTACAATATCATTATCAATGCGGTCACCAATCATTACAGCATTTTCCGGCTTACAGCCACTTCTTTCCAAAGCAATTTCAAATATACGTCTGTCCGGTTTTGAAACACCTTCTTCTGCTGATGCAATGACTAAATCAATATATTTTCGCACTCCGAGATTTTCTAATCTTTCAGAAGTTCCTAATGGTTGGTTTGCGATTATACCAATTTCATAATTTCTGCTTAACCTTTTCAGGCAATCTTCTGAATCTGTATACAGCTTTTCATATTGTGATTCCCATTTAGGTAGTTCTATCCTCAATTGTTTTGCTATCTCTAAATCACCTTTTTTATTTCTCCTGTACAATGATATCGCATGTTCATAAATTTGTTGCGGAGTTATACCAGATAATTCAGCTATTTTTTTCATCCTATCTTCATAAACGCTACTTTCATCAACCAGCGTCGAACCAACATCAAAAAATAACCATTTTATTTCATCCTTCTTAGGCAAAAATCCTCTTTGTCTCGCTTCTTCCATCAGTCTTGGTTGAATTTCCGGATATGTCCAATTAAGCGGTAGTTCATTCATAATTGCTATTTTCTCTATCTCACTATGTAAATCTTTTTCAAACGTATGTATCTCCGCGAAAAATAACTTTCCAAAGGTTTCTTTCCCCTTAAAGTTGTCTGGCACCGTCACAGAATAAATACATATCGGATTTATCTCAAAATTAATGGCTCCTGTTTCCTCATACAATTCTCTCTTTGCTGTTTCAAGAATATCCTCACCTTGTTCTCTATGTCCTCCTGGCACTTCCCATGTACTTCTTTCTCTATGCTTACAGAATACCCATTTTCCATTATGTTTTGCAATAATAACTGCAAACTTTAGCATTGAATCATCAATGCTATCATAAAAATTCACTTTGGTCATATAATGCTCCTTATTAAATTTCTTCTATTTATCATTTATTGTTCCCACAAATAGAGCCAATCTAGAGCCTTTTGATAAAACAAATGCCGGAAACCCGCATAAATACAGGCTTTCGGCATTTTAATCCGTTATTCAAACTCTTTTTCGGGTTCAATTTTTCACATAAATCTGCTGTTATTATATTGCAAAACCATATCATTTTGATACGGTTTTGTATGTTATTTATATAGTTGCATTTCTGGTGTACCCAAATTGTACCCACGCTATTTCTGTACACTATTCTTCATTATCAAAGGTGTCATTTTTTCCATGAGTGCATCTGCGATACGTCTGCTTTTGTCATCAAGAATTTTCTTCTGTTCATGCGCCCACTCTACAGCCTTAAGCTGATCTTCTAATTTTTCACTTAACAAAACATGATCTTCATCATTCATATGTCTTATTCTCCTGTTACATCTTCAAACAACTTTGCTGACACAATATCCTCAATTTTTTCTCTGAACTGCTTAAGCATTGCTGTATCTCCAACAATAATTTCATCAAAGAATAAACTTCCAGTTGTTTTTCTTAGAATCAAATCTACAGTTCCCGGATTCTTCAATTCATTTCCCTTTATCAAGGACTTCGGACGTGCTTTCTTTGATTCTGAAAACCCTAATGTGCAGTTTCCATCCGCTGTTGCCAGCGAACACACTACCCGATTTTTCCGAAAGCCTTCTTCTACTTGAACATCCGATTTCATTAGTGTCATCATATCCGGCAAAACCTGTATTTTTCTTCTTACTGTACCTTTTGCCGACTTCTCATTGTGTCCTGCTTTTGCAAAATCAAAGTCCACTTCCGCAAGCGTTCCATCATAACATTTGCGAAAAAATGTCTTAGCATCTATCTTGGACTGCACACCTGTTAAATGCTGAAAATTATCTTCCTCTGCAGCAATTATATAATAATCATTTTTTTCAAATGCTACCGAACAGATTAGATATTCATAATCAACATAAATGTCTTTATACTGTTTTGCAGCTTTTATCATTTTCTGTCGGGCACGTTCCTTAAAACTTTCCTCTGCCATTTTAGCTCCTTTGTTAAAGAAAAACGGATGACCGAAGCCATCCGCCTTTGATTTTTAGCAGTTTACTCTGTAATGGGATTGAGTTTTAGGTCTTCATCCCGACCACTGGAAACGGGTTTTAAGTCTCCGTTCCGACTGTAGTATCTTCTCTTTGTAACTTAAATATACACTATCGTATGCTAAAAGTCAATCTGCTGTGAATGTTGTTTTATATCACTGCTTTAATTATACATCTTTCTAGCATCTTCTAATGCAATTTCTTCAAACAACAATTTTCTTAATTTACTTTGAATACTCTCCAAATACTCCTCTTTTTCTTTCATAAATTAGGCGTTTGCGAAACGCCACAGACCGCATAAATACGGCATTTTTTGTTACCAA
>ERZ1026878.441-NODE-441-length-32541-cov-86.996953_pt1 | contig 32541 bp, 28 predicted proteins | sample MGYA00380169_ERZ1026878 | MGnify/ENA primary metagenome ERZ1026878 (study PRJEB33269, sample SAMEA4719805) | human gut metagenome | biome: human-associated habitat; feature: organic feature; material: feces | place: Cameroon | collected 2013-10 ...
ATTACTAATTGCCCGAACACTTTCTTTAGGAAAGTTCATAGTTTCAACTGTATATACAGTTCATTATCTTGTTTTGCTTGTGTGCAAATACGTCATAACCCATTTCAGGTGGTTATTGCGGTGAGGTCCCACCTCTTCCCATTCCGAACAGAGAAGTTAAGCTCACTTGCGCCGATGGTACTGCAATGCAATGCGGGAGAGTAGGTAGCCGCCTTCTTTTATCAAAGCCTCAGATTTCGAAAGATTTCTGAGGCTTTTTTGTATCTTTGCATTCACAAAAATAGAAATTAATTATGAATCAATTTACAAAGATTATTGCAGCCCAACTCAAATTACGTGAGCAGGCTGTCGAGAATACATTGGAGCTTCTTGAAGAGGGATGCACCATTCCTTTTATTTCCCGTTACCGTAAGGAGAAAACGGGAAATATGGATGAGGTGAATATCGAGGCCATCGCTCAGGCAAACGAGAAGTTGAAGGAAATGGCGAAACGAAAAGAAACCATCCTGAAGACTATTGATGAGCAAGGTAAACTGACAGATGCTCTTAAAGAGCGTATCGAAAACTGTTGGGATGCCACAGAATTGGAGGATATCTACCTTCCTTTCAAACCTAAGCGCAGAACCCGTGCACAGATTGCACGTGAGGCTGGTTTGGAACCTTTAGCGCAAGTTCTGCTTTTTCAGCGTGAACGCAACCCGCTGCAGGCTGCTAAGAAGTTTGTAGGCGACAAGGTGAAGGATGCTGATGCTGCCCTGCAGGGTGCTAAGGATATCATTGCCGAAATGGTGAGCGAGAGCGAGGAGAGTAGAAATCAGATTCGTGGCGAATTCCGCAGGGGAGCCATCATCACTTCGAAGGTGGTTGCCAAGAAGAAAGATGAAGAAGAAGCACAGCGCTTCTCTGATTACTTCGATTTCTCTGAGCCTTTGAAGAAATGTTCCTCCCATCGCCTCTTGGCGATGCGCCGTGGTGAGGCTGCCGGTTTCCTCCGTATCAGTATCTCTGCAGATGATGAGCAGTGCCAGGATAAGTTGAAGCGCCACTATGTGCATGGTTATGGTGAGTGCCAGACACTGGTAGGCGAGGCGGTGGATGATGCCTTTAAGCGTCTTTTGAAACCTAGTATTGAAACCGAATTTGCTGCTCTCAGTAAGCAGAAGGCGGATGAAGAGGCAATTGTGGTTTTTGCTGAGAACCTGCGCCAGCTCTTGCTCGCTGCTCCTTTAGGTCAGAAGCGTGTGATGGCGGTGGATCCTGGTTTTGCCAATGGTTGCAAGACTTGTTGTCTGGATGCACAAGGTAATCTGATTCATCATGAAATCGTTTATCCTCATCCTCCTCGTAATAAGAAAAATGAGGCTACTTCGGCTATCCTGCGCATGGTGAAGATGTATCAGGTAGAGGCGATGGCTGTGGGTAATGGTACGGCAAGTCGCGAGACGAGTGACTGGTTGCACGAAATAAGTTATCCACACCCTGTGGATATCTATGTAGTAAGTGAGGATGGTGCTTCTATTTACTCGGCTTCGAAGATAGCCAGAGATGAATTCCCGGATGAGGATGTAACCGTGCGTGGTGCTGTAAGTATTGGTCGCCGACTGATGGATCCGCTTGCCGAACTGGTAAAGATTGATCCTAAGAGCATCGGTGTAGGACAGTATCAGCATGATGTGGATCAAACACAGCTTAAGAAGAGCTTGGATACCGTGGTGATGAGTTGTGTAAACTCGGTGGGTGTCAACCTGAATACCGCATCGCAGCATCTTCTTACCTACGTGAGTGGTCTCGGTCCTACTCTTGCCAAGAATATTGTGGAATACCGTAAGGAGAATGGAGCCTTTGCTTCGCGTGCCCAGTTGAAGAAGGTGCCACGTCTGGGTCCTTCTGCCTTCGAGCAGTGTGCCGGCTTCCTCCGTATTCCTGGAGCTAGAAATCCTTTGGATAACAGTGCCGTGCATCCTGAGCGTTATGCCTTGGTTGAGCAGATGGCGAAAGATCAGGGAGTCACCGTGAAGCAGCTGGTGGAAGATAAGGATTTGCAGAAGAAAATAGATATTAAGAAATATGTCACTGCTGAGGTGGGTATGCCTACTTTGATGGATATTATGGCTGAGCTTGACAAACCTGGTTTGGATCCTCGTGGAGAGGTTGAAAAATTTGAGTTTGATGCGAGCATCAAGACCATTGAGGATCTGCAGGAGGGCATGGTAGTGCCTGGCATCGTAACCAATATCACCAAATTTGGCGCCTTTGTAGATATAGGTGTTCACAATGATGGATTGGTTCACGTTTCACAGATGTCAAACCGCTACATCAGTGACCCTAGTGAAGTGGTGAAGCTCCATGAGCATGTGATGGTGAGAGTGACAGAAGTGGATTTGAAGCGTAAGCGCATTGCCTTGTCAATGAAGGGAGTGAAATAATGGATATGAATCAATATATAAACAAAGGTGAAAATATAAATAAAGGTGAAACCCTCGGTAAAGAGGGCTTCACCCATTTTGGAGACAGTACTAATCAAGACAGTTGCTCTCTATCCAGTATCTCTCAAGACTGTATAGAGTCGGCTTATTGCTTTATTCATCAGAAGCTTCGTGTCTATGAGTTTTCTACCAATCCCACGCAGCGTGATGATATCGAATATGCTATCAGCCAGTATGTGGATGGCATGAATCCACAGCTTTATCAGCTGCTTGCTGATGGAAGAGATGGTTTCCTTCTCGACCATGTAAGTTTTGAGCAGGATATGAGAAAGGCACAGGAGCAACTGGAAAAAATGATGTTGTAACCTGTTTATTTCAAATTACAGTCGGGAAGAACCGCCATGCATCTTCTTCCCTCTACGGTTTTCAGGATGCATCCGATGGTCTTTCTGCCGATGTTTCTGTTGACAGGGACTTGATTCTGCGCAATAACTTCTACATAATGAACGCCGGCATTCGGTACATCCATAGGGAGGGTACCTTCTGCCTGCATCTTGCCGTGTTCGAATCTGTCAACATCATCAAATCTGACGTAATGGTTGGTCTTGCCGTCAATGAATCCCACACATACAGAGTCCTTGTCTGAGGCAACGGACGCAAAGATGAGTTTTTCGCCAGCGTAACGCTTGAATGCTCTGCCCCGTTCTCTCTGCAAGAGCTCTGCCATCGAAACCTTGCATACCTTTCCGCTTTCATAGACAAGAATGAGCCATCCTTCTTCTTCGTCTTCATGAACAGCCAGTTTCAGGCGATAATCCTGCCAGTCGTCTTCATCCAGTATCTTGTATTCGTCCGTGTCCATCAGACAGATGACTGCCGTGATAGGGCGGTAGCCTTCCTCGTAATCGTGCAATGCATTGTTGCGCAGACGTGAGGTTTGGATGTGGTCGGTGATAGGAGCAGATTCTACATGCTTGGTGGAGTTTTTTGGCTCCTTGATGGCTAGAGTGTTTTCTAGCGTAGTCGGCATTTCTTCCTGCGTAACCACAGCATGCGGAATGTGCTCTTCTGCCCATTGTTTTCTGATGGCAAGGAACTTGTCCTTATAGGTTTCGTTTACCTTGCGCGCAGATGTACCCATGCGTTCATAATATACATTGCCTACGGCTTTAGGTGTAGGGCATGGCTCGATGTCGATGATGAGTACCGCATTGCTGATATCCGTATCGAAGTGAGTATGTATATAATGTGCTCCTTCCTGACCGAGATAATAGATAATCTGATTGTTGACATATACCTCATACTTATCTCTGGAGCCTTTGAAGAGCGGGTTCTTCAAGTCCTCTTCCAATCCCATTTCATAGCCAATATCCGATACGCCCAGATAGAGATGGCCGCCCTCGGCATTGAGGAAGGCACATATTTCCTGCATAATCTTGACGGTTTGTGCCTGCACATCCACTCGCATAGAGTTTTCCGGATAGATGATGGATGTCTTGAACTCGGTATGGAAATCTTCCTTGCCATAGTTCTTCTTGTTGGATGATGACTTGTGGAGTTTCAGAAGAGCTCGAATCTTGTCGAGGATATCACCGGCTTGGGTGAGAAGTCCCGATTTCTTCACGAAGTTGTGAGAGAGAACGAGCGATGCCAGTTGCTGCAGGTGAGGATCTTCTGTAAGACAGCTCCAATGGTACAGGTCTTCGTAGTGTTCCTCGCTATCCAGACAACCGATGATACGCAACTGCATAAAGTCGTGGCGAAGGATGGCATTGCGTTCAAACAATTCCGGTTCCTTTTCGGCGATATGCTCAATTTTGTTGATATCTACCTTATCTAATGTTGCAAAGTCGTTGAGCACCTCCAGGAGCGTAAGTCGGCTATCGTAATAACTGGTTCTCTCCTTGCTGTCGAGCATGATGGCAAGAAGTCGGCAGAAGTTGAGATAGTTGTATGCCTTGATCTTGTCTTCTTCTATGGTGGCTTTGGCATCTATGATGTTCATCATTTCCGATACATATACTTTCTCTATAGGCATCGCATTGGCCAATTCATCCTTTTCATTCTTAGGATTATACACCTCATGTGCTGCATACCCCAGCATCAGCTGATGGAAAGCATCGGCAAGACTGAATCGGCTTTCCGGTGATTCCCGCAGGAAGGTACCGTTGAGATATCCATTGGTTCCTTCCGTGATGTTATCCACTTCTATCACCATACCTTTTTTCAAATCATCGAGAGTCATGCCTGGGGCAGGGCATACGGAAACAGAAAAGCCTTCGCTGCTTACGGCAGGAACCCGAGGTACGTCGGGTACCTGAGTGAAGAGCAGACAGGTGAGGCGAGAGTTGTAAAACAGATCGTTTACCCGAACGTCGTCTGCGTATTCGCTGATCATGTCACGCATGGCAAAGACATAACTTCCATCATTGTTGACTTCTTTTACGTAAGCATGCAACAAGAGTGGCATCCCTTGATATTCAAACGATTGTGTGTTGATGTCGCCAGGGAAGAAAGGTACAACATCGTTTAATACATCTAACGTTCCCACTCCCTCACAACCTTCTTCTACTACTTTGCACTCAAATAAGAGCTGTCCTGCCAATTGCTTGGTTACGATGATGGTTGTTTCGTCATCTATATAGAGTTTTCTGTTTTGCTTTTTCGAAGACTTACGCTTTTGGGAGAACAGAGAAAGGTTAATGTATTCCCACAGTTCCTTATAGTGTTCGATGGTAGTACCTACTTTTCCACGCAGTTTTACCGGTGGCTTTTCGTCCAGGCGGATGGAAAGTCCATGCCATAATCCCATACGTGACGAGAGAGGCATATATACATTCTCTTTATCCAAATCCTTTGGCTGTATGGTGATAGCTTGCTCGTTGATGGTGAGAAGGGTTGTTTCATTCTCATATTTGGCTGGTTCAAAACTCTCTACGGTTTCATTGTCCTGTTGAGAGCAGAGCATATTGGCGAGGACGAATGCGTCATCGCTGTTGAAAGGAAGAGCTGCGTTGAATTCTGCCGGAGTGAAGAGAGAAAGAAAAGCTTTCTGGAGAGTCTTGTTTGGGTCGCTTACATTCATCAGTGAAACCAGACGATAGAGCAATGCCTGATTCAATGAATTATCGTAAATCTTATGTGATGCATGACGTCCCAGTATCAGTTCGATGGTCAATACCTGAATCATGGTTTCCTTGGTTGTAGCATCGCTGGAAAGTCTATCTGTCTGGTGATAGATATTCTCTACATAGCCTTGTAGCAGTTTGAGCCATTGCATCTGAAAAGGTTTTCTGTTCCAGAGATATACCTGCTGGCTGCGTAGGGTGGTCAGGATAGACGTGATGAGTTTTTCCATGATCGAAAAGTCGAGCATGAAGATACATTGCATGATGCAGAACTGCTTGCGTGGATGGTAGATATAGGCGCAGGTAGATAGAGTAGAAAGTATCTGGCTGATGGTTTGTTCGGCCTTTCCCTCTCTTAATATTCTGATGGCTTGAATGTAGTAAGATATCAGTTCGATGATATCGGTAAATCGCTGTTCGAGCAGCATGCGTTCGGCTTCCTTGCATCGGGGCAGGAGATACTCTCCCTGTAGCGTTTCGATGCATTGGGAATGAATCTGCAGGAGTAATGTCTGTAATTCATCTTGGCTGAGATGATTGGAGATGCCAGCTATCCATCGGTGGCACTCCAGGTCGAAGATGTCAGAAGGCGTATCTCCGAGCATCAGATTTCTGAACTCAGGAGTATTCCAGTTTTCATCGCCTATGATTTCACGAAAATCTTTATCTGAAAGTGAAAACTCCGACTTATCGGCGCCCAATACTTCTACGAGTTGTACCTCCATGTATTTCTGGCGGAACTTCATCACTCTGCATCTTACTCTAGGAGTGAGCGCTGCATTGATGATAGTATCCCTTTTCAGCATGGCCGTGAAGCCGTATTCGTCTTCCAGGTGATAGAAATCACCTAATGTCATCTTGATCTTGAAATCCACCTCATCATTTTCCTTATAATGTTTTCTCATGAGGTGTTCTATGTTCTGGGAAATGAAAACCTTGCCTAGATGGGTTGTAATCATCAGACAGTCAAGTGTCTTAGGGGCGGGTTGCCTCCTTTGGAAGTCAATCTGTCCTACCTTGTAAATTCTGTTTTCTACTTCGATGACGAACTTATGTTCTTCTTCGTCAATGCGCAGAACCTTTGCCTTGATATTCTTGTAATTATTCATATAGAATGGTTTTTGTGATATGATGTTATAATAATACTGCAAAGATATATATATTCTGTGAATTTTCAGAATTTTCTCTTTAAAAAAACTCTAATTTTAACAAAGCATAAAAAGTTGGCGTAACGTAAGATGCTATGAATATTTTTTTGTATATTTGCATTTTCGATAAAACATTAATAAACTAGAGACAATGAAAGCATTTACATATATTAAAAAAGGAAAATTCGCTTTTGTAGAGAAAGCGAAACCTACCATCCAGGATGCAAAGGATGCCATTGTGAGAGTAACGATGAGCAGTATCTGTACCAGCGATCTGCATATCAAGCATGGTTCTGTGCCTCGTGCCGTACCTGGTATTACCGTGGGGCATGAGATGGTGGGTGTTGTAGAAGAAGTGGGTGAGCAGGTTACCCATGTGAAGCCGGGCGATAGAGTTACGGTGAATGTGGAGACCTATTGTGGCGAATGCTTCTACTGCCAGCATGGATACGTAAACAACTGTACTTCTCCTCACGGTGGCTGGGCGTTGGGTTGCAGAATAGATGGCGGTCAGACGGAATATGTCAGGGTTCCGTATGCCACTACCGGATTGAATAAGATTCCTGATACGGTAAGCGATGAGCAGGCACTCTTTGTTGGCGATATTCTTGCCACTGGATTCTGGGCAACCCGAATCTCGGAAATAAAGGAAGAAGATACGGTTCTCATTATCGGAGCAGGTCCTACGGGAGTTTGCTGTTTGCTCTGCACCTTACTGAAGAATCCTGGAAAAATCATCGTTTGCGAGAAATCAGAAGCCAGGAGAGCATTTATCCAGGAACATTATCCGCAGGTTCTTGTGGTAGAACCGGAAGATTGCGAAACCTTCGTCGAGGAACAGAGTTTGCATGGTGGAGCCGATGTGGTGATGGAAGTAGCTGGTGGTTCGGATACCTTCCAGTTGGCATGGAAGTGTGCCCGTCCTAATGCCATCGTTACTATTGTTGCTATGTATGATAAGCCCCAGATGCTTCCGCTTCCTGATATGTATGGCAAGAATCTCATTTTCAAGACGGGTGGAGTAGATGGCTGTGATTGTGAGGAAATCCTGAACTTGATAGCACAGGGCAAGATAGATACCACTCCTCTCGTTACCCATCGTTTTCCGTTATCTAGAATAGAGGAAGCTTACGATGTGTTTGAGAATAGAAAAGATGGGGTTATCAAGGTTGCTCTATATTGAGGTTTTCATATAAGTTGCCCTTTATTGAGGTTTCATGTAAATTGAGATTTCACATAAAAACAGGGCGCAAGCTATTCCTGTTGCGGAAAAAGCTTGCGCCCTTGATATAATTACGATGAGTAAATGAGCTTTTCTAAGATTAGAACTTGTAGATAGCACCAAAAGAAATGTTGCTAGCATCTACGTCAACTCCGAATGTTGATGAGCTCTTGCCCTCTTCTGGAGAATAGCCTCTGTAACCGAGGAAGCCAATCTTTGAGATGAATTCAACATGCTTTGTAAGCTTAACAGCCAAACCTGGCTTGATGCCTACCTCGTAGAAGTCGCCACCGCCCTTGCTTACACTGCCATAACCGATAGTACCCTCAAAGAAGAGATCAACTACCTTGCTCTCTACTGCTGCATAGCGTACGTAAGGAGCAATAGTGAAGGTAGTAGCATCGCCAACAGGAGAAATCTTGCAAACTTCGCCCTTCTGGATACCTACCTCGATACCGGCATCCCACTTGTTGTTGAACTGGTAACCGATTTCTGGGATGAGCTTGTAAGCTGTCTTGCTGTCACTATCACCGATCTTATTGCTAGAGATACCAGCAGTACCACCGATGTAAACCTGTGCGCTAGCGCAAACAGAAACGAGAGCCATCATAAGGCTCAACATAATCTTCTTCATAATCAATCTTTTAAATCGAAATTAATACTTTATTTCTTTTCTTTTATTGGAATTCCGTGGGCAAAGGTATAGGAAATATGCGAAAAACAAGAATAGTTTATCTGGTTTTCTTGTAAAATATGGGAATTTGTTGATTTAAATCAAAAAACGTGGTTATGTGACGACTGTTTCTTCCAATATCTATGAGTAAGTAGGTTGATGATAACTTCCTGGTTTCTAGAAAGAAAAAATCCTAACCGCTTATTATCAAGCAGTTAGGATTTTCTTCGGTGCGCCTGATAGGACTCGAACCTACACGGCCTAAACCACTAGATCCTAAGTCTAGCGCGTCTACCAATTTCGCCACAAGCGCATTTGTGAGTGCAAAGATACAATAAATATTCGAATAAAAAGAAGAAATGAGCAGAAAAAAGCGGGTTTGTTTGTTTTTTACGAGAAATAATGGTACTTTTGCAGGCAAACTGAAAATAATCATGATGAAAAAAATGAATTATACAATAAAAATGTAGTAACAATGAATACAAAGAATCTATTATTGTTGGCATCTCTTGCATTTGCGATGCCATTGTCTGCTCAGAGTCCTCTGGAGGATTTCAAGCGAGACATTACGCTTTCGGGTAGTAACTATGTGGCTTATCGCGGGCCTCAGAAGCAGTTAACTCCGGCGCCTAAGGGATATAAGCCTTTCTATCTGAGCCACTATGGCCGTCATGGCTCCCGCTATATGATTGGCAAGCAGGCGTATGATGTGCCTTATTTCTCCCTGTTGAAGGCGAAGCAGGAAGGTAAGTTGACTGCCAAGGGTGAGGAAACACTGGCTAAGGTAAAGCTGATTCGTGAAGAGGCGAAGGGACGTGATGGCGAGTTGACTCCATTGGGAGCTCTCCAGCATCAGGGGATTACCAAGCGAATGATGGAAAGATTTCCTGAGATCTTTGCCGGTAATACGAATATTGAGGCACGAAGCACGGTGGTGATCCGCTGCATCCTCTCTATGGAGAATGGCTTGCATCAGTTGCTTCGCATGAATCCTAAGCTTCATATCTTCCACGATGCCAGCGAGCATGATATGTACTATATGAATCAGGGAGACAGATACCTGGATAGCTTGAAAAATAGCGTAGGCATCAAGGTGGTGCAGCAGGAGTTTGCCCAGAAGCACGTTAACTATAGCCGAGTGATGCAGGAACTTTTCAATGACCCGGCTTGGGTGAAGCAGAATATCAACCAGAGCGACTTGAACAGAAAGCTTTATGAGATGGCTAGCTCTATCCAGGGTACAGAGTTGAGAGGCAAGGTTTCGCTTTATGATCTCTTTACTGAGGAGGAGCTGTATCAGAATTGGGTAAGTACCAATATCTGGTGGCAGATGGCGTATGGCAATTCTCCTTATACGGGCAATGTTCAGCCATATTCCCAGCGTAATCTTCTGATGGATATCATCCAGAAGGCTGATAGCTGCATAGCTCTTCCGCATCCGGGTGCTACCTTGAGATATGGTCATGATACGATGGTTACTCCGCTTACTTGCCTCCTGGATCTGAATGGATATGGTGAGGAGATCAGGGATCCAGAGAGAATTTCTTCTCAATGGTTTGATTATAAGATTACTCCGATGGCTACCAACCTTCAGTTTGTATTCTATCGCAACAAGGCGAATGATGTGCTGGTGAAGGTATTGCTCTGCGAGGATGAAGCTACGCTTCCTATCAAGAGCGATGTGGAGCCTTATTACCACTGGAATGATTTCAAGGCTTATTGCCTGGAGAAACTGAAGGGGTATAAGAAATAAAAATATACAGCAATGCGACGCATATAATCATCTATAGAGAAAAAGGAGGGTGTATCCAAGTACACCCTCCTAAAAAATATATATCGAAAACTTTTCGAATTCTTTTATTGCTTCGATAACCAATCTTTGTCTTTCTGATCTTCTTCGAAATCTTTTTCAGAGAAGAGATTGGTTTGACCGGTCAGTTCATCTATTACCTGCTGCTCGCTTTTTCCTGCATCAGGATCGAGATTCTCTACAGCTTCAGCATTCTTACCTGCGCCTTCAGAATCGCCGGTTGCATCTTCTGCATCTGAATCGTCTTCTGCTGGAGGCTCCGGGAATCTTGTCGGTTCTAATTCCTCGATGCTTTCCAGTTTCCATGTCGTCAGGCGCTTACCCTTTGCCTTGAAACTCTTCTGGGCGATGAATTGCTCGGCATCGATTTCTTCGGCAGGTCGGATGGCATCCACACCACCATAGGTAACCTTGAGGCGAGGGAATGGGGTATCGGTGAGCAGGATGAGCTTGCTGTTCGGATTCTCTCCCAGACAATTCTGGTGGCGCTTGGTGGCATCCATCGTAAATCGCTTGATGTATGGATATCCCTCGTTGTCGGCATCATAGAGAATGGCTGTCCATATCTTGTGCTCGTCCCATTTCTCCAATCTCAGGATGTTGTCCTCGTAATGGTTGTTCACATCGAAGTTGGTGATGTAGAATTCGCCGTTGTCGAGTACTACCAGGATAGAGTCATCATCGTTGAATTCTCCCAGGAATCTGCCGTTCTCATCATAGTTGATGCGGTTTACATCCGGGTCGAACCATACCTTTCTTCCTCCCAGGGTACTGTGTCCGTGGCTCTTCAATCCGATGCGGCGGATGGTTCGCTTGGTGAGAAGGTTGCCCTTGGCAGCACGTCCCTTGATGAGGATTTCAGAGAAATCTTTCTCCAGGAAGATGCTCTGGCGTTTCTTGCTCAGATCCGGTTCCATCGTCACCTTGATGATTTCTGCCTCGCCGTTAGGGTTGGCGGTGAAGTAGATGATGCGGCTTCCCGGTGTGCCCTGGGTGATATCGTAGAGCTTGTCGCGTGTCATGGCGGTTACGTTGAATCGCTTGATGAAGTAGTCGCCCTGCTTGCCGTCACGATATACGCAGTTGTAGATGGTTCGCTTGTCGTTCTTCTTGAACACCTGTACGTGGAGGATGTTCTTACCCACGAATATCTTGTCGGCAACCTTGGTTACCTTGAATTTTCCATCCTTGTAGAAGATGATGATGTCGTCGAGGTCAGAGCAGTTGCACACGAATTCATCCTTCTTCAAGCCTGTACCCACGAAACCTTCCTGTCGGTTGATGTAGAGTTTCTGGTTGGCTTCCACCACCTTGGTTACCTCGATGGTATCGAAGTTCCTGATTTCGGTTTTTCTAGGATGCATCTTTCCGTACTTGCCCTTGAGATACTCAAACCAGTTGATGGTGACATCGGTCATGTGGGCGAGGTCGTTTTCTATTTCAGCCAGTTCTGCCTTGATCTTCAGCAGGAGGTCATCTGCCTTATCCTTATTATATTTCAGGATTCGCTGCATCTTGATTTCCAGGAGCTTGAGGATGTCGTCGCGTGTGATGTCTCGGTGGAAGGAGTATTCCACGTTTCCCTTGCCGTCTATATTGGCGGTGAAGATCTGATCCTTGAACGGCTCCAGCTTGGAGTAGATGAATGCCACTACCTCGTCCTGACTCTTGCTCTGCTCGAACTTGCGCTCCTTGTAGATGCGCTCCTCTATGAAGATGCGTTCGAGCGAGGAGAAGAAGAGCTGCTCTTCCAGCTCGCCCTTTCGGATCATCAGTTCGCGTCGGAGCAATCCCATGGTGCGGTCAACGCTATGTCTGAGCACATCGCTCACGGTGAGGAACTTCGGCTTGTTGTCCTCGATGACGCAGCAGTTAGGCGATATGTTGATTTCGCAGTCGCTGAAGGCATAGAGGGCATCCATCGTCTTGTCCGAAGAAGTGCCTGGTGCCAGATGCACGAGGATTTCCACGTTGGCTGATGTGACATCATCCACCTTTCTTGCCTTGATCTTTCCCTTTTCCACCGCCTTGGTGATGGAGTCGATGAGGCTTCCGGTGGTTTTGCTGAATGGTATCTCGCTGATTACGAGTGTCTTGTTGTCGAGCTTGTCTATCTTGGCTCTTACCTTCAGTACGCCTCCTCGCTGTCCGTCGTTGTATTTGCTTACGTCGATGGCGCCTCCTGTAGGGAAATCCGGATAGAGCTGGAAGGGTTCTCCCTTGAGGTAGTGGATGGCAGCATCGCAGAGGTCGTTGAAGTTATGCGGCAGCACCTTGCTGCTCAAACCCACGGCGATACCCTCGGCACCTTGTGCCAGGAGCAGCGGGAATTTGGCTGGCAGGGTGATAGGTTCCTTGTTTCTGCCATCGTAGGAGAGTTGCCAGTCGGTGGTTTTAGGGTTGAATACCACATCCAGGGCAAATTTCGAGAGTCGTGCCTCGATGTATCGGGGAGCGGCTGCACGGTCGCCGGTGAGTATGTTACCCCAGTTACCCTGTGTGTCGATGAGCAGGTCTTTCTGTCCCATCTGCACGAGTGCATCTCCGATGGATGCATCTCCGTGAGGGTGGAACTGCATCGTATGTCCCACGATGTTAGCCACCTTGTTGTATCTTCCGTCATCCATGCGCTTCATGGAGTGGAGGATGCGTCGCTGTACGGGTTTCAATCCGTCTTCGATATGGGGCACGGCTCGCTCCAGGATGACATACGATGCATAGTCGAGGAACCAGTTCTGATACATTCCGCTGAGGTGATGTACGGCAGAAGCATCAAAACGGTTCACCGGCTTGTAGTCGGAGTGTTCCTGAGGCGTATTTTCCTCATTTATTTCGTTTTTATCTTTAATTTCGTCGCTCATATATAGCTTTTAATACTTATTTTATTAATTTATGGCAAAAATACAACAATTTTTCGAGAAAAAAGAGTATCTTTGCCGAAAATTTGAAAAAAATAAGATTTAATCATGGCACAGGAAGATGTTTTTAAGAAAATTGTAAGCCATTGCAAGGAATATGGCTTCGTGTTCCCAAGTAGTGAAATTTATGATGGCTTGGCTGCCGTTTACGACTATGGTCAGAATGGTGTTGAGCTCAAAAACAATATTAAGCAGTACTGGTGGCAGAGTATGGTGTTGTTGCACGAGAACATTGTTGGTCTCGATGCAGCTATCTTCATGCACCCTACAGTATGGAAGGCATCTGGACACGTAGATGCTTTCAATGACCCGTTGATTGATAACCGCGATTCAAAGAAGCGTTATCGTGCCGATGTGCTCATCGAGGATCACATGGCTAAGTATGAGGAGAAGATTGCCAAGGAGATTGCCAAGGCTCAGAAGCGCTTCGGAGACAGCTTCGATGAGGCTCAGTTCCGCGCAACCAACCCTCGCGTTCTGGAGAACCAGAAGAAGTTTGATGACCTCCATGCCCGCTATACTGAGGCTATGCAGGGTCCTAACCTGGAGATGCTGAAGCAGATTATCGAGGATGAGGGTATCGTTTGCCCTATCAGCGGTACCAAGAACTGGACAGACGTTCGTCAGTTCAACCTGATGTTCTCTACCCAGATGGGTGCGGCAAGCGATGCTACAAGCAAGGTATATCTCCGTCCTGAGACAGCTCAGGGTATCTTCGTAGATTATCTGAGTGTTCAGAAGACCGGCCGTATGAAGTTGCCATTCGGTATCTGCCAGATTGGTAAGGCTTTCCGTAACGAGGTTGTTGCCCGCCAGTTCGTATTCCGTATGCGTGAGTTCGAGCAGATGGAGATGCAGTTCTTCTGCCAGCCAGGTACAGAGATGAAGTGGTTTGAGTATTGGAAGAAGGTTCGCCTTGCTTGGCATGAGGCACTGGGCATGGGCAACGAGAACTACCGTTACCACGACCACGAGAAGCTGGCTCACTATGCCAACGCTGCTACCGACATCGAGTTCAAGATGCCATTCGGCTTCAAGGAGGTAGAGGGTATCCACAGCCGTACCAATTTCGACCTTTCTCAGCACGAGAAGTACAGCGGCCGCTCTATCAAGTACTTCGATCCTGAGAAGAACGAGAGCTATGTGCCTTACGATGTAGAGACCTCTATCGGTGTTGACCGTATGTTCCTCAGCGTGATGTGCCACTCTTACTGCGAGGAGAAGCTTGAGAATGGTGAGACACGTGTAGTATTGCGCCTGCCAGAAGCATTGGCTCCAGTGAAGTGTGCCGTATTCCCATTGGATAAGAAGTTTGGTTTGCCAGAGTTGGCTCATGAAATCGTAGATGAGTTGAAGTTCCACTTCAATACCCACTATGGCGATCCTAAGGATTCCATCGGTAAGCGTTATCGCCGCCAGGATGCCATCGGTACTCCATTCTGTATCACCGTTGACCACGAGACACCTAAGGATCACAAGGTAACTTTGCGTTATCGTGATACCATGGAGCAGGAGCGCGTAGCTATCTCTGACCTTCGTGGCATCATCGAGGATCGCGTAAGTATCACCAGCGTATTAAAGAAACTTGGTAATGAAATTAAGAATTTCTAAATATCTCTTCTTGCTCGTGATGGCAGTGTTCGCCCTGTCATCATGCAGCGAGGATGATAACACCGTAGATGAGTATGCCAACTGGCAGGAGCGCAACGAGCAGGCTTTTGACGATACTTTGGCTTATGCCCGTCAGCAGATAGCCAACGGTAGCGATGAATGGAAGGTAATACTCAAATGGTCGCTGCAAAACCAGACACCTAACAAGGATACTAATGGTAATGCTGTGCCTTTGACTTACAAGGATGCTGATCACATCGTGGTTCGCGTGTTGAAGGAAGGCAAGGGCAGCAGATGCCCTATGTACACCGATTCTGTGAAGGTGAGCTATCTTGGCAGATTGCTGGGCACTGATACTTATCCTGCAGGTTATGTATTCGATAAGACCTTCGAGGGTACCTACGACAAGGCCACTGCTCAGGTTACAACCAATTTGGCGAGTGGCTGGATAGATGGTTTTACCACAGCCGTGCTCAATATGCACATCGGCGATCATTGGCTGGTGTATATCCCATATCAGCTGGCTTATGGTTCTACCCAGAGTTCGAGTAGCGTAATCCCTGCCTATTCCATGCTTCGCTTCGAGATAGTGCTCGACAGCTACTATCGTCCGGGTCAGGTAATACCGGGTTCCAGAGCTGCTGCCCAGGCACTCAAGGGAGAATGGATTACAGAGTAGGATTTTTGGGGGATTTACACCTTATTATATATAGGTGATAGAATAGGAGCGTTCCTAGGATTGCCATCTGATGGCATTCTTAGGAACGCTTTGTGTTAACATACCTTTTTGATGTGTTAACAAGTGTTTGTGTTCGCACACAAAACGCTGTCTATATTAAAAAAATGTTAGTTTTCTGCATTTTTTCGGCTAAAAGTATTGCAGTTTCAGAAAATAGTTGTACCTTTGCATCAGAAAAATAAGTTTTAGGTTTTTAGTTAGGTAATAGATTTTATTAGGTTTAGTTGTTAGGTAAAGTTAAGATTGTTGTTCATTGGTTTATTGGTTTTAGTTAAGGTAGTTAGAAAAGATTGTTTATTCAAGGACGACAGGTGTTAGTTAAGGTAAGAATAAGATTGTTTATTCAGTGACGACAAAAAACAGTACTGTTCCGCTCTGCGGAAGTTAAGTTTTGGGAAAAACAAAGGTACGAAATTCATGTAATTAAATAAAGGTGGCGATTCCTTCCGGGAGTCGCCATTTTTTTCGTTAACGCAATTAATAAGAGAAAAATATGTTATTCAAGAATAAGACAGATTATCTGATGGAGTCGATACGCGAGGGTAGGGCGATGGCTCGCAGCGAGAAACTCAATCTCATTGTGGGGTTGAGTATTCCCTCCATGCTGGCGCAGATTTCCACCGTGATGATGTTCTTCATCGATGCATCCATGGTGGGACATCTGGGTGCTGAGGCTTCGGCAAGCATCGGACTTATCGAGTCAACCAACTGGCTCATTGGTAGTTTGCTCAGTGCGGCAGCTACCGGTTTCTCGGTGCAGGTGGCTCATTTCATCGGAGCCAACGATTTCGTGAAGGCTCGTCAGGTATTCCGCCATGCCCTGATATGCGGTTTGGTGTTCAGCCTTTGTGTTACCCTGGCATGTGTAGCAGTGCATTCCCATCTGCCTTATTGGCTGGGTGGCGGTGCTGATATTGCGGGCAATTCCTCACGTTATTTTCTGATATTCGGTTTGGCGTTGCCCTTCGTATTCCTGTATCATGTCTCCGAGATGATGCTCAAGTCGGCAGGCAACATGCATACCCCGAGTGTGATGGCGGTGCTGATATGCATCTGCGATGTGGTGTTCAATTACCTCTTTATCTACGTCATGAAGATGGGCGTAGTGGGAGCTGCCTGCGGCACGGCGCTTGCCTATATCTGCATCTCGCTGCCTAATCTCTACCTCACGGCATGCCGTAACCGGATTCTCAATCTGCGTCAGGACAGGGAACCTTTCCGATGGGTGAAGGAATACCTGCACCATGCCTGCAAGATCAGCATCCCGATAGCCATACAGAATGTCCTGATGAGCGGTGCGCAGATCGTGAGCACCATGATTGTGGCACCATTGGGCAATATCGCCATTGCTGCCCACTCGTTTGCCATCACCGCCGAGAGCCTCTGCTATATGCCGGGTTATGGTATCGGTGATGCCGCCACCACCCTGGTGGGGCAGACGCATGGTGCCGGGCGTACCGATCTCTGCCGCAATTTCGCCTATATGACGGTGGGATTGGGCATGTTCGTGATGGCATTGATGGGAGTGGTGATGTATGTCTTTGCCCCCGAGATGATAGGTGTGCTCTCGCCGGTGGAGAGCATCCGCGAGCTGGGTACCACCTGCCTTCGCATCGAGGCCTTTGCCGAGCCTTTCTTTGCAGCGAGCATCGTAACCTATTGTGTCTGCGTGGGAGCGGGTGATACCCGGAAGCCAGCCGCCATCAATCTGGGTACCATGTGGCTGGTGCGCCTCACCCTGGCTTACGCCCTTTCCAAGAGCTATGGCTTGGAGGGTGTCTGGATTGCGATGGCTACGGAGCTTACTCTCAGAGGCACGCTTTTCCTCATCCGACTTTACCGCGATTCGTGGATGAAGAGCTTCCAATGTTAGTTTTACGTTAAGATTTGCAGGTATTGGGGAAGATAATCTCCCAAATGCTTGCAAATCTTTTTTATTTTGTGTAATTTTGCAAGCGGAATATTTGAAACAAGAAATTTTATAAATCAATAGCAGATGAAACTAAAAAAGATTTTTGCAGCGTTTCTGCTGTGTTTATCCGTGGGAAGTGCGATGGCACAGATGCCAGCCATTCCTGTGGACAAGAATGTGAAGATTGGTCATCTCGACAATGGATTGACTTACTACATTCGTCACAACAGTTATCCTGAGCATGTAGCCAGCTTCTACATTGCCCAGAAAGTGGGTTCTATCAATGAGAACGATGATCAGCGCGGTTTGGCTCACCTCCTTGAGCACCTCGCCTTCAACGGTACCGATCACTTCAAGGGTAACTCTCTCCAGGATTACCTGCAGAGCATCGGTGTGGAGTATGGTAGAAATCTCAATGCCTATACCAGCGTAGAGAAAACCGTATATTACTTCACCGATGTACCTACTACCCGCCCTACAGCCGTAGATTCATGCATGCTCATCCTCAAGGATTGGAGCAATGGCATCTCTCTTACCGAGGAAGCCATCAATGACGAGCGCGACGTGGTACACAATGAGTACCGTATGCGCATCGTGGGTCAGCAGCGCATGATAGAGCGCTCTTTGCCAAAGCTTTATCAGAACAACAAGTATGGCTACCGTTTCCCTATCGGATTGATGAGCGTCATCGACGGATGCAAGCCGGAAACCCTGCGTGCTTACTACCGCAAGTGGTATCGCCCAGACAATCAGGCAATCATCATCGTGGGTGATGTAGATGTCAACCATATCGAGAACAAGATCAAGGAGCTCTTCTCGGGCATCAAGGTGCCTGCCAATGCCGCCAAGATTGAGCCGGTGGAAGTTGCCGATAATGATACAGCCATCTACGTAATCGACAAGGACAAGGAGCAGCAGTATGATATCTTCAATATCTTTATGAAGCATCCTGCCATCCCTAATGCGATGAAGGGCGACATGAGCTATCTCATGAAGGGATACATGGACAATGTGGTTACCTCTATGCTGGGTGCACGCTATGCCGAGATTGCCCAGGAAGCTGACTGCCCATTCCTTCAGGCAGGTGCCGACGACGGCGACTTCCTGCTCTCTTCTACCAAGGGTGCCTTCAGTCTTATCGGTGTGGCAAAGCCAGGTAAGGTAAAGGAGGCTTATGCTGCCGTATTGCGCGAGGCAAAGCGCATGCACGACTTCGGATTCACCGCCACTGAGTATCAGCGTGCCAAGGAGGAGTTCCTGAGCCAGGTAGATAAGACGCTTGCCAACAAGGATAAGATGAAGAACGAGCAGTTTACCACCCAGTATGTGGATAACTTCATCTCCAACGAGCCAATCCCATCGGTAGAGGACGAGAGTCAGATCTACAAGATGGTAGTACCTCAGCTGCCATTGGAGGCCATCAATGCCTATGCCAAGCAGCTGGTTTGCCAGAGCGATACCAACCTGGTATCGATGGTGCTGATGCGCGAAGCAGAGGGTGCCGTTTATCCTACCGAGCAGGAGCTTGCCGGCATCGTGAAGCAGGTGCGTTCAGAGAAGCTGGAGGCATACGTGGACAACGTGAAGCAGGAGCCATTGATGGCTCAGTTGCCTAAGCCAGGCAAGATCAAGAAGACCGTAGAGAACAAGCAGCTGGGTTACAAGCAGCTTACCCTTTCCAACGGTGCCAAGGTGGTATTGAAGAAGACCGATTTCAAGGATAATGAGATTCTCTTCTCTGCCAATGCCAAGGTGGGTTATTCTGCTCTCGAGAAGAGCGATTACCCTAGCATCATGCTGATGAGCGAGGCTTGGGGTGCCAGCGGTTTGGGCGATTTCTCAAGCACCGAGCTTGAAAAGGCGCTCGCAGGCAAGCAGGCAGGTGTAGGCTTCTCCATCAAGCCTTACAGCCATGGCCTCTCGGGTAATTCTACTCCTAAGGACATTGAGACCCTGATGCAGCTCATCTATCTCAAGATGACAGCATTGAGCAAGGATGAGAAGTCGTTCAAGAATCTTCAGAATACCTTTGCCACTGTTCTTGCCAACCAGAGCAACAATCCTAACATGGTATATCAGGATTCATTGCAGAGCACCCTTTACCTGGGCAGCAAGATTGGCCGCATTCCATCTTCTGATGAGATCAACGCCATCAACTACGATCGCCTGATGGCGCTTGCCAAGGAGTATTACGGCAATGCCAAGGACTTCACCTTCTACTTCGTGGGCAACTACGATGAGAAGACCCTCCTCCCGCTCATTGAGCAGTATATCGCCAGCTTGCCAAACAATGGCTTCAAGCTGAAGAACAAGGAGATTCCATACGCCAAGGGCGAGGTGAAGAACAACTTTACCAAGGCGATGTCTAATCCTCAGACCCAGGCATCAGAGATCTGGAGCACCAAGTTGCCATTCTCTATGCAGAATATGGTACTGGCAGATGTAACCTCCCGACTGCTGGAGATGCAGTATCTGCGCACCATCCGTGAGCAGTTGAGTGCAGCTTACCATGCAGGAGCCACCTTCGGCATGCTCCGCGATTTCGACGACAAGGCTGCCATCAGCATTACCGCCAATGCCGGCTTGAATCCGGAGAAGGCTGATACCGCCATCACCTATTTCTTCAAGGGTGTGGAAGAGGTAGAGAAGCAGGTAGATGCTGCCGACTTGCAGAAGGTGAAGGAGATTCTCCTGAAGCAGGCAGGTGTGGATGAGAAGAACAATGCCTACTGGCTTGGCGTTATTGCCAACTATACAGGTATCGGTTTCGATAACTATACCGGCTATAAGGAGTTTGTGAAGAACCTCCGTGGCGAACAGATTTCCGACTTCCTCAAGAATGTACTCCTGAAGAGCGGCAACCATGTCGAGGTAATCATGAAGGCTGAGAAGAGCAAGGAATAATATCTCCGCTGGGATATCATTCCGATCAGCATAGAAATTCAAAAAGTCCCGTTGAACGATTTTACTCGACAGCGGGACTTTTTGCCTTTTCTCTTTGTAGTACCAAAGAGTCATTCTGAAAATAATCTTTTTACGTAATTTCCTTTCTCTCTTACGTAAATTTCCTCAAGAGCACTCTCTTGCGAAAGTTACCCTTAGTCATTCTTCTTTGCCTTTGAAGCAAGAGCCTCACGGCGATCGTTGAGAATCTCCTGGCACTTGTTCAATGCCATATTCTCACTCATTGTGTTGACCTTAATTAAATCATTCATAACCTATTGTGATTTGTTAACGGTGCAAAGATAGGGTTTTCCTGTCATATTCGGGGATACTTTTTGAGAAATTTATGCTAATAATCGTTCTTTTTTGATGTATGTCAAAAAAGATGAAACATTTATACCTTTTTCTGAACGATATTTGAACCTTTCGCCATCTCTTTCGTCTAAGAAAATAATAAATAATGATGAAAAAAGCATTTTTTCTTTGTTATTTGCTGAAAAAGTGCGAACTTTGCAGCGAAAAAGAAAACGCTGCATCATATAAGCAGGATGCATTTTTAAAACGAAAGTTACAATTTATAATAAATAGAAAGTAAAAAATGAAAAAGGTATTTTTTATGGCTGCCCTGGTGCTTGCCAGCACTTCCGGCAGCAATGTATGCGCAATGAATGAAGCTGTTCAGGAGGCTTCACTTTCAGAATTGATGCCTGTGAAGAAAACAACTAAAAAGACATCGAAGAAGACATCGAAGAAGAAAACTACTACCAGCAGCAGCTCTACCGGCAGCAGCATCATCAGTGGCATTCTGAACAATGTGATAGGTTCTGCCACCTTCTCGCAGGCAGATCTCTGCGCCCATACCTGGAAGTACAGCAAGCCGGGTTGCGCCTTCACCTCAGAGAACCTGCTGGCAAAGGCTGGCGGCGAGATTGCTGCCAACAAGATTGAGGAGGATCTGAGCAAGTACTACAATAAGTTCGGCTTCAGCCAGAGCAATACCTACTTTACCTTCAAGACCGATGGCACCTTTGCAGCCAAGATTGACGGCAAGGCATGGAACGGCACCTATACCTTCGATGAGAAGACACATGCCATCCAGCTGAAGGGCTTGCTGCTGAGTGCTTCGGGTTTTGCCACCCGCACCACCAATGGCATCAGCCTTCTCTTCGAACAGAAGAAGCTGCTCACGCTGGTCAAGACCCTGAGCAAGCTGAATCTTACCGGCAGCACTACGATGAGTGCCGTGAGCAGCATTGTGGATAACTACGATGGCGTGCGCATGGGCTTCGAGATGACGAAGTAAGATTGATTGCACTATAAGATTTAAGATTTTTAGAAGAATGAGTATTTCTTGTATTCTTAATTAAAAACTATATTCAGCAGTGTTGAACTTATGTTCAGCAGTGCTGAACTTGTATTCCACAGTGTTGAACTTAAGTTCAGCACTGCGGAACATAACTTTCTTCGTGGATTACAAACATTTACACCGTGAAGAGACCAATATTTCCTAGTGAGATAAAATAGTAGTATTCGAAGTTTCTATTTTATCTCAACCTGGAGAGGATTCTTCAATGCATCCAGGTAATCTTTGATGCGGATCTGCCATTCGGCATAGCTCCTTACATCATATTTGCTCCATACAGCACCGAAGTAATAGCTGTACTTCTCCCCGTTCTTCAAGCCTCGCTTCAAGCCAAGAGCATGACCGGTGGCACCATCGTGCTTCTTATCGAAGAGCTGGTAGTAGGTGTGGTCGATGCCTTCTGGGAAGAGTATGCCCACATATACCTGGGAATTGTTCACCTCGATGTTATCCGTAGGGTCGGCATAGCTTACGTAATCCTTGGCGAAGGTCTTCGTCTCCGTATCCTCCTCGTGGATTGGGAAACCGGTGGCGAAATCGGTAGGAGTGGTCAAGCCGTCATACCATACGGTCATCTTGTTGAAGTTGCTGCCCTTGTCGAGCGAGATGATGCGGTGCTCCACCACATTCTGCATATCGCCTACGGTAGATGGGTTGTAAGTCAGCTCTACGGTGAAGCGGAGCGGACCGTTATCCAGTATCTTGTATGTCTTGTAGCAGTAAGGCAGAACCTGGTTCTTGCCCACCATCAGGCTTGGTGCACCCAATCCCAGGGTAGCGCCCACACGATAAGGATCCAATCCGTTGCCATGGTCAAGATGGAAGGAGGTGAGGATGTCTGTCTCTCGTGATTCTGCCTGAAGAGCCTTGATTTGCTTGGCAAGAGCAGCTGCCTTTGCTGTATTCTTCTCTATCTTCTCCTGCTTCTGCAAGGCTCTCACCTTGGCATCCATCTTATTGTCCTTGATATTTCCGTTCATATCCTTTACGTATCGCTCGTAAACCACGGTATCAGGAGTGTTCTTCACCCAGATGTCGGTGCCGAAGGAGCGCTCGCCGGTCTTCTGAAGGGCAGGGCCATATACGCGGTAGGCGCATCGGTCGTTCTCCCATGCGATATCATCCTTTCTTATCTTATAGAGAGCGCCGGTGGCATAAACCTTCTGCTGGTAAGGCTTGCCGATGCTCACGTAGTAAGTGGCAGAACCGTGAGGGCGCACGCTGGCATCTATGAGCAGAAGATCATCGTGGGTAATCTGCGAGCCTATCTGCTGTCCTCGCTTGTTCTTCACGATATAAGCTTCGCCCTTCTTGGGGGTGGCATTGCCCAGCTTCGCCTTCACCTCGCTCATGCTGAGAGAGATGAGTTCCGTGCGGGGTGTGGAAGTTGGATTGCTTACCACGATGGTGGCTTGCTGTATGGCCTCTTGTGCCTTTGCAGGAGTGGCTTGCAGGGCATGGCAGTAGCTAGAACCTGCCAGCGCCATGAGCATCATCAGGCTCCTGGCCGTGATGCTCTTCATCATTTTTCCATGAATCTTTTTCATTTTGATTTGTTTGTTTTTATTTAATACGAATGAATAGTTGCTGATACTTAATAAATATGAGGGTGTTTCATAAGTCTATGGCGCACCCTCATATTTATTGTTTTATTCCTCTATGATAGAGATCTCCATAGAGATATCCTCTTTCGGACGGTCGCCACGAAGTGTCTCGCAGTTCTGAATCTTCTCTACTACGTCAAGGCCTTCCTCTACTTCGCCGAAAACGGTGTACTGGTTGTCGAGGAATGGGGTGCCGCCCACCTCGGTGTAAGCCTTCTGCTGCTCCTCGGTAAACTTAGGGTAACCCTGCTCCTTGCAACGCTTCTTGGTTTCATCCACCAGCTCATCCTGAAGCTTCATCAAGCCCTCGCGGTCGCGGCTGCGGCGGAAGTTCATAATCTCATCATGGTGCTCCTTGGCAAGCTGGTTGAAGATGTTCTGCTCCATCTGCATGCCCATCTGCTTCTCCATCTGCTTCAGCTCGTTCTGCTTGTAGGTCTTTCCCCAGACGATATAGAACTGGCTGCCGCTGCTCTCACGCTCAGGGTTCACCTCGTCGCCCAGACGGGCAGCGCTCAAGGCACCGCGCTTGTGGAAGAGCTGTGGATAAACAAACTCGGCTGGGATGGTGTAATCAGGTCCGCCCGTGCCCAGCATCTTGCCCTTTGGAGCGCCCTTGCTGTCAGGGTCGCCGCCCTGGATCATGAAATCCTTGATGACACGGTGGAAGAGTGTTCCATCGAAATATCCCTCCTTTGCTAACTTCAAGAAGTTGTCACGATGTTGAGGAGTCTCGTCATAGAGGCGCACCTTGATGTCGCCCTCTGAAGTCTTGATCAATACTTTAGCCATATTTCTTTTTTGTTTCTATCTTATTTATAATTCAATAAATCCTCGGAATTTCTTTCGGAATTCGATTCTAACATTTATTTTTCTTTAGAATTTTCCCATTCGTTCCACTGCTTCATAGCCTCCTGCCAGTCGGTTTGCTCACCGCTGGCGATGGCATCCTTCTGCTTCTCTGCCTCATCGCGTGCCTTATCTCTTGCGCGCTTAGCCTTCATGGCCTCGATGGTAGCATCGTCAAGAATCTGGATGGCGCCACGCTTGATGGCATCCTGCAGTTCCTCCTCGCCGAAAGCCTTGCCCGGCTCATTGAAGTCAGAGATGTTGAATTCATAATCCACACGAAGGTCGTGGCGTATCAATTTCTGTTGCAAACGGTTGCCGGCATTCTTCAGGCGCAGCAACTTTCCGATTTCCTTGATTTCTCCTGCTGAGTATTTGTTTCTTCCCATTAATTATTTATTAATATTATATTTCTTTCTTTTTCTTTCCTGCGTTTCGGCGTTTCAGTGTTTCAGCGTTTCACCTATATTTCCGCCTCTACTTCCACGCCTTCTTCTGGTTTACCTCTATCAATCTGTCGAATTCGAAATCCGCCTTGATCTTATCCAGAATTCGCTTCACGATGATGTTCATCACGCTACCCTTGCTGTAGTTCGCCGTGCACATGAAGTTCACTCGTCCCTCCTTTACCAGCTGGCAAGCCATGGCCTCCTTCTGGGGCGTATCATATACGGCGATGGCATGGCCGCCGTGCTCCTTTACCATCTTCATGCAGGGCACATCGGTTTCTCCATCCCCGAAATAAATCATTCGCGGAAAAGGGATAGGGCGCTTGTTATCAGGAATATACTGGTTCACCCTGCTGTTGTCGCTCACCTGACGGATGCCCTTGTTGATCTTGAAGAGAAACTGCGTCTTCGTGGTATAATCCACGGCTACGGCTGGCCAGTAGGCGATGCCATCCTCATTATAGAGAAACGAGCAGGCATAGATGTTCTCGAATTCCTGAGCGATGGGTGTGCCCTCTATCATCTCCTTCAATCCCGAGGAGTTGATATAGTGCTTGATATCGAGACCGATGCTTGCACCATATTCATTGATGAATGAGAACCATTGCTTCACGCCACGGAAGAGTTCCACATTCCTGCCGAAGCTCTGGAAGGATTCGCGGGTGAGTGAGATATGGTTCTTCTTTGCTTCATCCAGCATCATATACATATAGGTGAGAATGCCGTTGGCATCCTTGCCCACGGCAAGCTTCCGGTTTTTATCCCAGAATTCCTCCTTCGTCTTTCCGGTTGCCTGGATGAATCCGAACTCCTGCATGTTGCCGGGAGATAATGTCCCGTCAAAATCATAAACCAGTGCTACCTGCGGTCTTTTCTTTGCCATATCCCGTTTCCTTTCCTTCTTTTACTAGAACTTGTCTTTTTCTTCTCTTGCTGGAACTTCCGCCCCTTCATAACTTGCAAATATACATATTTTTCTGCGATAAAGCGATAAGCAGATATATAAAAAAACATAAAGACACAAAAAAAGGCGTGTAAAACTCATTTTCAGAGTCTTACACGCCTTTGATCTTTATGCTAATCTAATAACTTCTCTATGATGAGAGAGATTACTTAACCTCCTCGAAGCTAAATTTTGCTGATTATTAGAGACTTATAGCAATATGTGCCAAATTTGTGTCTTGATATTTTTGGAGATTCAAAAAGGCAGTTTCAAACGGAAACTATTGGTATTGTTGCTTTTATATTGTTATTGGCAGATTTTGCTATTTTATATCATTTAACGAAATGCGTCAGCCAAATCATATCTTTCTTCATGTTACTTAAGTTTTTGTAGAATGCTTAAAACGTGCTCTGAAACGGTTCTTTTTCAGTAAAGTCATTATTTGGGCTTAGACAATAACTATAACTGAAGGTAGTAGTATACCTATATCAACTATTCTACTACTTATAGTATTTACATGCGCATGCATGCTTGGGTTGTTTGTTGCTCTATAAAAAGAGCCCCGACAGTTCATGCCAATTAACAAGTACTCGCAGGAGAAGCAAAGTTACAGTGTTTGTCTTGTATTCTTTATGCAATTCCTCTATATTCAAATCATAGTTATTATTTGGCTTCTAAAATACCTCTTGTAATATATCGAAAGTTTCTATATTTCCTTATTAGTATATAGTTTAGTTCTTGTTATATAGTATGATATGTTTTCATTAATATCATACTTTGCAAAATCAAACTTTAATACTTCTTAAATCTTTATGTATTGTTATCTTATCTTTATTAAATATCACTATCTTTGTAAGAAAATCAAAAAAATATGGTCAAATTAATAAATTCACTTTTACTCACTCTTGCTGGTACTCTTATACTGGTTTGCTGTACAGGCTTGGCTTTTGAAACTTGTTATAAGTATGCTTTGCAAATACAGTTAATGTTTATGTTGTCAACCTTCTACACAATATGTATGGCCTTATATATAAATATGTGTAATGATACTATTGCTTGTTATGTGCTTGCTAATATCTCAAAGATTCGTCAATTCAATCATGTTATGGTAAACGACAATCAAGTAGAAGATTTGAACGTAGAAGAACAAGTCATAGCTAAACAACGTTTGGATTTGTTTCATAGTCTATATGACATCGAAAACAAAAGAATCCAACAGGAACAAAGCAGGAATGATAAACAAAAGTTTATGAAAGTATCAAACTATACTCGCAATACATTCATACGATTGGGATTTAACAGATATGATGTATTTAAGATTTGCGAGAGTGTAGAATACTTGGTTAACAATAATGCAGTTCTTAAACATGAGGATTTTCATGTCACTTACAATTCTCATATCACTCAAATTTCATTGAAGAACTTTGCCTGGAACATTGCAAACCAATATGGATTAAGCAGAGATCTAGCTGCTGAATTTGTAATGACCACATTTAGCGAATGGTTCAAGAATACCACTCGTACAACAGTCGTGAAGACTCTTCGTACAACTCTGGGTGCGCATGAAATCGAAATCAATGAAAACTTGTCGTAAAGCTCCAATTATATTAGAGGAGGAAAAGTCTAATCAAGATGCATTGCGTTTTGATTAGGCTTTTTCCATTTATAGATTTTGCCTGTAAAAAGAGAGAAAGCTAAATCGGTACTATTTTAAAATTCAATTCACTTTAGAATATATAGGCTAATTGTATGAATGAAGTACCTTTTCTATGATTTTCATGTTTCTCATCGCAGTTTCTGGTATTTGATAAATTTGGTTGCAAAGGTAATGTCTGTACATATATTCCTTGCAAGGTCGGTGCCTATGGTCTCTTGCTAAAATCTCCACCTTACAGGTCGTATTTGAGCAGAGAACCTTGCCGGAAAAGCACAGACACCTTTAGAGGCAACAAAATTTTAATCAATCCCGAAAATGCAGATGCAAAAATAGGGAAATAAAAATAGAGACTTATGGCAAACATTTGTGACACTCAGTACAAGGTGATGGGCGAACGCAAGGCGGTAGCCGACCTTTGGCACACGCTCCTGACAATGGAGGTGAATACCAAGAACGTATCTCTTAATAGATTAGCTGAGCATTATGGCATCGACTATGAGAAGATGGGTATATCGGTAAGAGGACATATCTATTGGGCAGAGTTCGAGGAAGACGATGACATCTGCTTGTTGTCCTTTGACACAGAAAGTGCTTGGTCTGCTTGTGACCAGTTCTTTGAAGAGTTGAACAATATCTTTGGAGGAGAACTATCCATCAGCTATCGTGAAATAGAATGTGGATGCAATCTATTCTATGTACATGATGAACAAGGCTTTTTCCCAGAGGAATGTTGTGTCAGCTCTTCGGGCGAACCATTTGAGGATGCCTGTGAGGATGTTTTCGACTCTTGTCAAGATGCGATAGCTGAGTGGTGTAAGAAAACAGGAGTACCGCAAGGCGACAGAACAGAGGATGAAATGGTGGAGTTCATCAATGGCTATGAGTATGATGATGAAGACACCTATTATTATATAAACAAGTTTATTTTTGATTAATATGGAAGAGGTTAGATTTGAAGATTTGCCAAGAATCGTTTTGAATTTGGCAATGAGAATAGAAGAGCTATGTGGAAAAATCAACAAAGTATTACCACAAGTTGAGATTTCTAGCGAAAAGTGGTTCAGTGTAGATGAATTGAGAGAATATCTCCCACAGCATCCTGTTCGTCAGACCATATATGGATGGACCTGTAATGCCATCATCCCCTTTCATAAGAAGGGAAAATCACTACGATTTAAAAAGAGTGAGATTGATAAGTGGCTAAATGAAGGATATTGTTCTGACATTCGCGAAATAGAAAAAGAGGCGGAAGAGTTCATTAATAACAAACGAAAGCCGCTGTTTTAACTATTTAATCTATAGAATATGAGATTTGAGACCATAGAAAAAATCCCCACATGGGCATTATGCTATATCATCAATGGCGACCCTACGGGATTGAGTGATGAGGACATCAAAATGGTTGATGGCTTCATGCAGAAATGGCAAGTGGAGATTGTTTCTCCACTCTGCCAAGACGGAAACGCATCATTCTCGCACTATCCAGCCTTTGGACTACCTGCCGAGGTTGAGGAGTGCAAGGTGATTTATCATACCCAACAAACGAAGTAAGCCTATGTATGAATACGATGAATTTACAGACATTGTTGGTTGCAGTTGCACACTGTTGATACCCTATAAAGGACGCACTGAGGGATATGTTGTTGCAGATTATGGCAATGACATTGTGGTGAAATTGCACAATGGGAAGGAAATCGTAGAGAGACGTGATGATGTTTTAGTTTACGATTAACATTTAGTATAAGAGGGAAGATGACTCTTCTCTCTTTTTACTGCATCAGATTCCTTTCAATTTGTTTTTAGTAAAGTAGTAAAGACTAAATTTTACTAAATAGTAACTACTAATAGTAGTTGTTTAGGATAAAAGTGTTACCTTTGTAAGTAGAAAAAATAAAGTGATAATTATGGCTAAAGTAATTGCAATATTAAATCATAAAGGTGGTGTAGGAAAAACAACTACTGCCATCAACCTTGCGGCAGCTTTGCACATTAAAAAGAAACGAGTGCTTGCTGTTGATTTGGATGGTCAAGCAAACTTGACTGAATCATTTGGTTTGTCAATGGAAGAACCAATGACTGTCTATGGAGCAATGAAGGGAGAATACTCTCTTCCTTTTGTTGATTTGGAATGTGGTGTATCAGTTGTACCGTCTTGTCTAGACCTTTCTGCTGCTGAGTCAGAATTGATAAATGAACCAGGGCGTGAAATGATACTTCGAGATTTATTGAGTAAGATTCCTGAAAATAAGAAATTCGACTATATCATTATAGATTGTCCACCTTCATTGGGACTTCTTACATTGAATGCTTTGACAGCAGCAGATATGGTGATTATTCCAGTGCAAGCTCAATATCTTGCTATGCGAGGGATGGCGAAAATTATGACTATCATAGATGTCGTAAAAAGCCGCTTGAATCCTAAGTTGCAAATGGGTGGTGTTCTTATCACCCAATATAATAGTCGTAAGTCTTTGAACAAGTCTGTCTCGGAATTAATAAAAGAGTCTTTCTGTGACAAGGTCTTCAAGACTATTATACGAGATAACGTAACTTTGGCGGAAGCTCCAGTCAAAGGCAAAAGTATATTTGAATATAATAAGAGATGTAATGGAGCTATTGATTACATGTCCTTTGCAAAGGAAGTTTTAAAGTTGAAATAATATGAGTAAGAATGATTCTTTGAAAGATAGCATGAAGGGTGGTTTGAACGGATTGTTCTCTTCTACTGCTCCTGCTAAAAACAGTTTGTCAAAAGACAACTCATCAGAGGAAAAAGAGAAAGTCGTACATTGTAACTTTCTAATAAACAAAAGTATTCATACCAGAATGAAATATCTTGCAATAGACAAGAATATGTCCTTGAAGGATATTGTAAATCAGGCAATGCTTGAATATTTGGAAAAGAATGAGACGACAAAAAGAGGCTAATATTAGTAAATCAGGAGAGCAATGTCTCTCCTGATTCTATTAAACTTTTTTAGAGAGGATTAAACGGCAAACTCACTTCTTCGTTTGCCGGTATACTTTTATACAGCTACGCTTTTTATGGTTGTATTCGCCATTTGGCGACGAGCTCTTTGTATAATGGGAATCACCGTAATTTTACCTTTCTTGTGTATTTTCGTTCAGCTTTGGTGCTTTGTCAGAGGATGAAACTTGTATGCAACGTTGCGATTGTAGTTGGTTGCTCTTGCTTACCTTTCTCTGAAAATGAAGTAACCTCGGTGCATGTTCTTTTCTGCTTGTTTAAATCAATATGCTCATGCCCTAGCTCTCCATGTTATATGATAATGTGATTGGTTTCCCAACATTTCGTTACTGCAGACATTATGGAAATGCACTTTTCGTTGGTGATGGTTTCTGCAAATGATTGAGCCATACGATGCTGTTACTGTGTTCTTACGTCTTTTTCTGAATTACCGCTTTTTTTGAAGCAACTATTTTTCCGATGCAAAGGTAGCGTGATGCTTCGACAGATGAGATCCGTCTTGTGCGGTCGCTTCGCTGTGACCAATAAAATAGCCAATAATCTTCCTTTTTCTCCTTACCGCCAACAGAAAACGAGTATTATAGTCGATTTTCATGGTGCTGCCCTCATGTGCCACATCCCTGCTCTTGAATTGCATGTAAAAATTAAGTTTCACTTCCAAAAAGTAATTCATTATGAAAAAGATCGAGAACAATTTCGTAGTAACAGGATTCGTAGGCAACAACGCAGAAATCCGTCAGTTCACCAACGCTTCAGTAGCACGTTTCTCATTGGCTGTCAGCCGTCAGGAGAAGAATGGTGAGGAAACCAACAGAGTATCAGCTTTCATGAACATGGAGGCATGGCGCAAGAATGAGCATGTTGAATCATTCAACAAGTTGCAGAAGGGAACCATGCTCACTGTCGAGGGCTACTTCAAGCCAGATGAGTGGGTTGACCAGCAAGGCACCAAGCACAATCGCATCGTCTTCATCGCAAACAAGTTCTATCCTACACCAGACAAGGAGGATGCTCCTGATGCAGAACCAGAAAAGTCTGCCAAGAAAGAGAAGAAATAGATTTTCTTCTTTTCCCAAATAAACAAAGCGGCTTCGGTCGCTTTTGTTTTGTTCATACAACCATAAATCCTTTTGTAATCGACAAGCGCTCTACTCTTCTAAACGACAAGTCGTCTTTCCTTTTTATCACTTTGTCCCTCCCAACAGCGAAACTACACCAACAGTTCGTGCAAAAGACTCTCTTCATTTATCGGGAATAAGGTCCCGAAAGATGAAGAGAGTCCTTTTCCGAAGGACAAGCACGAAGAGGATGGCATTGGCTAACGGCATCCGTGCAGTGACTGCACTTTCATGCTGTCGACCAATGCCATGCACTTCGTATGTTGCTTGTCTGGCTGTTGCGCAGTTTCACTTCCACCCAAATCCACTTATATCCGTTTCACGTCCTCAGATTTTAATCTTTGTCTTCCGTTTATAGCTGTCACAAAGATTTCATGTCAAAAGGCTTCTTGCCTGTGGCAACCAACTGTCGCTACTGCAAGAAGCCACTTGGCATGAAGACAGGAGCGAAAACACTTTCGGCATGAATGCCAAGAGAGTTTTCTTGAAGCTCCTATCGTATCTTTGTTCCATTCTCTTTTTATAAGCGACAAGTCGTCTTTCCTTTTTATTACTTTGTCCCTCCCAACAGCGAAACTACACCAACAGTTCGTGCAAAAGGCTCTCTTCATTTATCGGGAATAAGGTCCCGAAAGATGAAGAGAGTCCTTTTCCGAAGGACAAGCACGAAGAGGATGGCATTGGCTAACGGCATCCGTGCAGTGACTGCACTTTCATGCTGTCGACCAATGCCATGCACTTCGTATGTTGCTTGTCTGGCTGTTGCGCAGTTTCACTTCCACCCAAATCCACTTATATCCGTTTCACGTCCTCAGATTTTAATCTTTGTCTTCCGTTTATAGCTGTCACAAAGATTTCATGTCAAAAGGCTTCTTGCCTGTGGCAACCAACTGTCGCTACTGCAAGAAGCCACTTGGCATGAAGACAGGAGCGAAAACACTTTCGGCATGAATGCCAAGAGAGTTTTCCTGAAGCTCCTATCGTATCTTTGTTCCATTCTCTTTTTATAAGCGACAAGTCGCCTTCATCTTGTAATACT
>ERZ1026878.446-NODE-446-length-32471-cov-44.469398_pt1 | contig 32471 bp, 23 predicted proteins | sample MGYA00380169_ERZ1026878 | MGnify/ENA primary metagenome ERZ1026878 (study PRJEB33269, sample SAMEA4719805) | human gut metagenome | biome: human-associated habitat; feature: organic feature; material: feces | place: Cameroon | collected 2013-10 ...
CAACTCGTATTATTAATAAAGCGTAAAGTGGTCAACTAAAATCGTTAAACCACATATAATAGTTTCGTTCAAAGCTTTTGAATGTGCGTTCAAAGCCTTTGAATGTCCGTTCAGAGCCTTTGAATGTCCGTTCAAAGCCTTTGAACGAAGATTTTAATGTGGTTTAACGATTTTAAAGTAACTACTTATGGCTATAGGGGGTGCTGAGTAGTTACTTTATTTCGCAACAACGTGAATTAAATATAATCATCGTTCAGAAAATAAAAATATTCTCTTTTTCTTTTCGCAAACTCAGAAAAATGCATTATCTTTGCATGAAATATATTAATTATTATCATGTCGATTCATTTAAACCAATAATAGCTTATGAGTGATAGTGTTGTAATTATTCCTACTTATAATGAAAAGGAGAATATCGAGAAGATTATCCGTGCCGTTTTCGGTCTGGAGAAAGACTTTGATATCCTTGTTATTGATGACGGAAGCCCCGACGGTACTGCTGCCATCGTGAAGGAACTGATGGCTGGCGAGTTTGCCTCCCGTCTCCATATCCTTGAGCGAAAGGGCAAGCTGGGACTGGGTACAGCCTATATCACTGGCTTCAAATGGGCGCTTGAGAAGGGGTATGAGTTTATCTTCGAGATGGACGCAGACTTCAGTCATGATCCCAATGACCTGCCACGACTCTACGCCGCGACTCACGACGAGGGATTCGACGTGGCTGTGGGCTCGCGCTATGTCTCGGGTGTCAACGTCGTGAATTGGCCCATTGGTCGTGTGCTGATGAGCTATTTCGCCTCGAAGTATGTGAGAATGGTCACGGGATTCAAGGTGAATGATACTACGGCAGGTTTCGTATGTTATCGCCGCAAGGTGCTGGAAACCATAAATCTTGACGAGATCCGTTTCAAGGGTTATGCCTTCCAGATAGAGATGAAATACACTGCCCACAAGATTGGCTTCAAGATCAAGGAAGTGCCCGTAATCTTTGTCAACCGACGTGAGGGTACGAGCAAGATGAGCGGTGGAATCTTTGGTGAGGCTTTCTTTGGTGTGATGCGCCTGCGCTGGGATGGATGGTTTAAGAAATATCCCAAGAAGGTGTAGGGGGCGAAGACTGAAGAGAAGTGGAAATACAGGAAATAGTACATATTTTTGAGCGGTCGCCCCAGGCGAAGGCGCTCCTGAAATTATTGGATAGAAAAACGCAGAAGACCGTTTTCCTCAGTGGATTGGTGTGCTCTTCTGCGCCTTTGTTTTTTGCCGCTGTCAAAGAGCGGTTGGCTCGCCCGGTGCTCTTCGTGCTCAATGATGCCGACGAGGCGGGCTATTTTTATCACGACCTGGTGCAGATACTGGGGCAGGATCAGGCTTTCTTCTTTCCTTCTACTTACAGGCGTGCTGTGAAATACGGACAGAAGGATGCTGCCAACGAGATATTGCGTACCGAGGTGCTGGCACGACTGGCATCCTCGCAGCCACTTTATGTCGTTACTTACCCCGATGCTCTGGCAGAAATGGTGGTGTCGAAGAAGAATCTCGATGAGCGTATCATTAAGCTCGCAGTGGGTGACCAGGTGTCGCTGATGGACATCTCGCATCAACTGCGCGACTTCGACTTCATGGAGACAGATTATGTCTACGAGCCTGGTCAGTTTGCCATTCGAGGCAGCATACTCGATATTTATTCCTACAGTTGCGAGTTTCCTTTCCGCATCGACTTCTTCGGTGACGAGATAGACACCATACGTACTTTCAGCATTGAGGACCAGTTGTCGCGCGACCGGCGTGAGAGTGTGGAGATTGTGCCCGAACTCTCGCTTGCTGAGGGTGAGAAACTGCCCTTCCTGCATTTCCTCGACAAGCGGGCTGTGGTGGCGATGAAGGACTTTACGTTCGTCTATGACCGTATAGACCAGATATACAAGGAGGGCTTCTCCTCGCAGAGCATGGTGGAACAGATGGAGGGAGTCACCGAGGTGGAGGCGGAACGGATAAGACGCGCCATGAAGAAAGAGCTGAACCTGTCATCGGCCCTGCAGTTTCAGCAGGGTGTGGCGGAGCGCCAGCGCATAGAGTTTGGCATCGCCGAACAGGGTGTGGCGGAGCGCAAGACAGAGGAGGCTGCCGACGTGGTGCCGTTCCATATCGTGCCTCAGCCCTTGTTCCATAAGAATTTCGACCTGATAGGCCAGATGATGGAGGACTATCTTCTGCAGCAGTACACCTTATATATATTGGCCGACAGCAGCAAACAGCAACAGCGACTCAAGGATATTTTTGAGAGTGAGGAACTGAAGCGCTATCAGGTGAGGTTTGTGCCCGTGGACAAGACCCTGCACGAGGGCTTCATCGACAACGACAAGAAATGCTGTTTCTTTACCGACCATCAGATCTTCGACCGATTCCATAAGTACAGTCTGCGTTCGGACTCAGCACGTGCCGGCAAGATGGCGCTCACGATGAAGGAGTTGCAGGAGATGGAGCCGGGCGACTATATCGTGCACGTGGATTTCGGCATCGGAAAGTTTGGCGGACTGGTGCGTGTGCCGGTGGGCAACAGCTATCAAGAGATGATACGCATCGTCTACACGAACAACGACAAGGTGGATGTATCCATCCACTCGCTCTATAAGATCAGCAAATACCGCAGCGGCGATACGGGTGAGCCGCCCCGACTGTCGACCCTCGGCACGGGTGCCTGGGACCGACTGAAGGAGAAGGCGAAGAAGCGCATCAAGGACATCGCGCGCGACCTGATCAAACTCTATGCCCGCCGCCGTAGGGAGAAGGGATTCGCCTTCAGCGCCGATTCCTATCTGCAACATGAGTTGGAGGCCTCGTTCCTATACGAGGACACGCCCGACCAGAACAAAGCCACCATGGACGTAAAGGCCGACATGGAGAGCGCACGACCCATGGACCGACTGGTGTGCGGCGATGTGGGCTTCGGAAAAACGGAGGTGGCGATACGCGCAGCCTTCAAGGCGGCATGCGACAGCAAGCAGGTGGCTGTGCTGGTGCCTACCACGGTGCTGGCTTTTCAGCACTACCAGACTTTCAGAAACCGACTGGAGGGAATGCCGGTAAAGGTGGACTACCTGAGTAGGGCACGCTCCGCCAAGGAGACCAGACAGTTGCTGGAAGACCTCAAGGAGGGAAGGATTGACATCGTAGTGGGGACGCACAAGCTGATTTCCAAGACTGTGAAATGGCATGACCTCGGTCTGCTCATCATCGACGAGGAACAGAAGTTCGGCGTCAGCACCAAGGAGAAGCTGCGCCAGCTGAAGGTGAATGTCGACACGCTGACGATGAGTGCCACACCTATTCCCCGCACTCTGCAGTTCTCGCTGATGGGTGCACGCGACATGAGCATCATGCGCACGCCGCCGCCCAACCGATACCCGATACAAACGGAGGTGGTGACCTTCAGCGGTGATACCATGGCAGATGCCATCAACTTCGAGATGAGCCGTAACGGACAGGCGTATGTCGTCGTCGACCGTATATCGAAGCTCATGGAGTTGAAACTGATGATAGAAAAGTACGTGCCCGACTGCCGCGTGGCGATAGGACACGGACAGATGAAGCCCGAGGAACTGGAGAAGGTCATTATGGGATTCATGAACTACGACTACGATGTGCTGCTCTCGACAACCATTGTGGAGAACGGTATCGACATATCGAACGCCAATACCATCATCATCATCAATGCCCATCACTTCGGTCTTAGCGACCTGCATCAAATGAGAGGCAGGGTGGGGCGTAGCAACAAGAAGGCTTTCTGTTATCTCGTGGCTCCGCCGAAGAGTACACTGACACTCGATGCTCGCCGCCGACTGGAGGCGTTGGAGACCTTCTGTGATTTGGGAAGCGGGTTCAACCTTGCCATGCAGGACCTCGACATTCGCGGTGCTGGAAACCTGCTTGGCTCAGAGCAGAGCGGATTCATGGAAGACCTGGGGTATGAAACCTATCAGAAGATTCTGTCGCAGGCTGTCACCGAACTGAAGAATGAGGAGTTTGGCGACCTGTATCAGGAGGAGATGGATGAGGGACAGCAGCTCACGGGTGACGACTTCGTGGACGACTGTTCTATCGAGAGCGACTTAGAGATGTATTTCCCCGACACCTATGTGCCGGGAAGCAGCGAGCGAATGTTGCTCTACAGGGAACTGGACCGCATAGAGAATGACGACGACCTGGCTGCTTACCGAAAGCGAATCATCGACCGCTTTGGACCTGTGCCCCGTGAGGGTGAGGAACTGATGCACGTGGTGAGCTTGCGACGCCTCGGCAAACGCTTGGGCTGCGAGAAGATCATGCTCAAACAGGGTACTATGCAAATGCAGTTTGTAAGCAACGTGCAGAGTCCGTTCTATCGCAGCACGATGTTCTCGAAGGTTCTCAACTATGCCACTTGCCACGTACAGCAATGTGCGTTGAAAGAGAAGAACAACAAGCGATTCCTTCGTATCGCCCGCATCACGAGTGTGGAACAAGCTGTCGCCATTCTCCAGGAAATACAAAAGTAAAATCAAGAATACAAGAATAAGATAAAGTGTAAGACTAAGACTAAGAATAACAATAACAATCACAATCAATATCAACTTAAAAATTATGAGACAGAAAAAGTTCATCCTACAGGAAAAAGACATTCCTACACAGTGGTACAACATTCAGGCAGATATGCCCAACAAGCCATTGCCACCACTTAATCCGCAGACCCACAAGCCCATGACGGCTGAGGACTTGTCGCAAGTGTTCAACCTGGAGTGTGCCAAGCAGGAGCTCGATACAGAACATGCCTGGATCGACATCCCTGAGGACGTGCAGGAGAAGTACACCTTCTATCGTTCTACTCCGCTGGTGCGTGCCTACGGTCTGGAGGAGGCATTGGGAACAACTGCACACATCTATTTCAAGAACGAGAGTGTCAATCCTTTAGGCTCTCATAAAATCAATTCCGCCCTGCCACAGTGCTATTACTGCAAGCAGGAGGGCGACACCAACGTCACTACTGAGACGGGGGCTGGACAGTGGGGCGCAGCCTTGTCGTATGCGGCTAAACTCTACGGACTGGAGGCTGCTGTGTATCAGGTGAAGATCACCATGCGCCAGAAGCCTTATCGCTCCAGCATCATGCGTACCTTTGGCGCTACCGTTGAGGGCTCTCCTTCGATGAGTACACGTGCTGGAAAGAACATCATCACGCGCGATCCTCATCACCCAGGTTCACTCGGTACTGCCATCAGCGAGGCTGTCGAGCTGGCTACTACCACTCCGGGTTGTAAGTACACACTGGGTTCGGTGCTCAATCATGTGGCTCTGCATCAGACTATCATCGGACTGGAGGCAGAAAAGCAGATGCAGATGGCTGGCGAATATCCCGACCAGGTGATTGCCTGCTTCGGTGGCGGAAGTAACTTCGGCGGACTGGCTTTCCCATTCATGCGTCATAACCTGAGTGGTGAGAAGAACACCGAGTTTATCGCAGCCGAGCCAGAGAGCTGTCCTAAGCTGACAAGGGGTAAGTTCGAATATGACTTCGGTGATGAGGCTGGCTACACTCCGCTGCTGCCGATGTTCACCCTGGGTCATGACTTCAAGCCTGCCAACATTCATGCTGGTGGTCTGCGTTATCATGGTGCCGGTATGATCATCTCGCAGTTGCTCAAGGACGGTTATCTGCACGGTGTGGACATTCCACAGTTGGAGTCGTTCCAGGCTGGTATGCTCTTTGCCCGTACCGAGGGAATCATTCCTGCTCCAGAGAGCTGTCATGCCATCGCTGCCACTATCCGTGAGGCGCTCAAGGCGAAGGAGAAGGGCGAGGAGAAGGTCATCCTCTTCTGTCTCTCTGGTCATGGTCTCATCGATATGCCTTCTTACGACAGCTACATCAATGGCGATCTGCAGAACTATTCTGTCAGCGACGAAGAGATAGAGCAGTTCCTCAAGGATGTTCCTAAAGTGTAATTTCTTGATTAAACAAGTACTATAATTCTTGAAAATAAAAAATCCCCTGCAAGTTTGAACCTGCAGGGGATTTTTATGTTTTATGCTTTCAGCCATTCTTCGATGGCTGCAGAGATGACTTCGAAACTGGTGGTAGGCTCAAAGCGGGCAACAACCTGACCTTTCTTGTTGATGAGGAACTTGGTGAAGTTCCACTTGATGTCGGCACTATCCTTGTAGTTGGGGTCGGCCTCGCTCAGCATCTTGTCGAGGACAGGGTAGAGAGGGTGTGACTCGTCCCAGCCAGCGAAACCTTTCACCTCCTTGAGGAACTTGTAAAGAGGAGCGGCGTCATCACCGTTTACCTTTATCTTCTTGAAGCGTGAAAACTCTGTGCCGTAAGTAAGCTTGCAGAATTGATGAATACTCTCGTCGGTACCGGGTGCCTGCTGACCAAACTGGTTGCAAGGGAAATCGAGGATTTCAAAACCTTGTGAGTGATATTTCTCATAGAGATTTTCCAGTTCCTCATACTGTGGGGTGAAGCCACACTTCGTGGCTGTGTTGACGATGAGCAGCACCTCGTTGGCATACTCCTTGAGGGAAACGTCCTTTCCCTTTCTGTCCTTGACAGAGAATTCGTAAACGGTTCTCATTTTCTTTATGTATCTTTTTATAGTTTTAATCTCAGTTATCGTATCTTTAACGAGTGCAAAGATACGATTTTTCTTTCATATGTGTCTATAGTTACTGATATTTTTTTATAAAAAAATCCGGGAATTTCACAATCCCCGGATCACTTTGAATATTCCTTTCGTTGTTGAAGGAAAGGAGTATTCAAGAATTAAACTATCATTTAACTTTTCTAAGAACTGGTGCAAAGGTACTGCTTTCGTACAGAATCAAGGTGTAAATTCTCGTTTTTTTCGTGCATCAGGTATAAAAAAGTGTTATTACTTTGAATTTTCTCTATATTCGCTTGGAATGATACCCATTTCCTTTTTGAATACCTTCGAGAAATACTTAGGATCGCTGAAGCCCAAAGAGTAGGCGATGCTGCTAAGTGTTTCGTCGGTATTGCAGAGCAACTCGGTGGCACGCATGATGCGGATGTGGCGTACGAAGTCGATAGGCTTCATGCCCACAGCATTCTTGATCTTGCCGTAGAGCACGCTGCGGCTCATACCCATGGCTACGGCGATGTCATCGATTTTGAGGTCGGGATTGCTCATGTTCTCATTGATGAACTGTACGATCTTCTCAGTCAGAGCGTCCTCTTCCGTCATGCGCTTATTAGTAGCAGGGCTTCTGTTGTCGCCCTGTCCGGATGCTGTCTGTGGATATTCGTGCGTGATATGGAATTCGGCACCCTCGGCTCGTTGTATCTGTTTCAGCATGTCTTGCTGCAGGGCATGACGCTGATTGATGACAGCCTCGATGCGTCCCTTGAGGTAGGTGGCCGAGAACGGCTTGGTGAGATAACCGTCCACACCTTCCTCGAAGCCTTGCAGGTGGTCTTCCACACTGGCTTTAGCCGACAGTACGATGATAGGAATATGGGCGGTGTTGGTGTCCTGCTTGATGTAGTGTACCATCGTGAAACCGTCCATCACAGGCATGGTGACGTCGGTAAGGATGAAGTCGGGCATCTTGTTTCTTGCCATTACCAAGCCTTCCTTGCCGTTTTCGGCAAGCAGTACATTATAGTCTGTCTTGAGGATGGTGAAGAGGAACTGGCGCAGGTCGGGGTTGTCTTCTACAACGAGGATGGTGATGTCCTTTTCTGCCTGTTCTGTTTTGTCGTCCTCTTCTGTCTCTTCTACTTCCTTGAGATAGCCTTTGGCTGTCTTGTCGCTGATGCTGCCGTTGTTCTCGCTTGACACGAATGCCTGATCGCTTCCTTCGTCAAGATAGAAGTCGCTTCCGTTGTCAAACTTCAGCATCTTGTTGAGCATATTGAGCATCTCTTTGGCATTGCGCTGAACCATCTGCAGCAGGCTGCGGCTCTCGGTAGAGAGATTGTCCTCCTTCTCTAACACCTCGTCTATCGGACCTCCGATGAGCGTGAGTGGAGTGCGAAGCTTGTGTGAAGCCTTGCTGAAGAACCTGTTCTTCATCTCGTTCATCTCGTGGTTGATGCGTTCCTTCTGCTGCTTGTTGTATGTGATGAAACACAAAGCCGTAACACCGGCAATGATGAGGATGATGAGTAGCTTGCCCCAGATGCTTTCCCAGAACGTCGGTTGCACGTCGAGTTCCAGAGAAGCCACGTGTTTGCTCCATTTGCCATGCGTATTGGTGGCGATGACCTTGAGCACATAGTTGCCATGTGAGATTCGGTTGAAGCCGATGCGGTTCTGTCCTCGAAGGTCGATCCATACGCCTTCGGGGGTATTTCCGTCGATGCGGTATTTATAGTACTGCTGGTACTTGCGTGTATAGTCGAGTGCGGCAAAGCTGATGGACAGGTTGCGTTTGTTGGCTGGGATGACTATCTTCTTCTGGTGCAGGATAGGTATGTACTCGTTGCTTCCGTTGTAGTGCAGCTCAGTGAAGATTATGCGGGGCTGATAGTCGGTCTGCTTCAGTCTCGCGGGGTTGAACGTCAGGCTGCCCGTAGCAGTGCCTACTGTGATGTTGTCGGTTACAGGGTCGTGAATGGGTCGTGCCTCCGAGAAGGTCATGTTGAGGTCGAAGTCGTTGGGACCGAAGACGGTCAGCTTTTTTGTCTTGGGGTTGTATTTATCGACACTCGACTCCCTGATGAGCCAGATGTTGCCACTGTTGTCCTCTATCATGCTCTGCACATTTCCCTCGCTGGTATTGATGAAATTGCAGTATCTCACCTTCAGATTGTCCTGCAGCAGGTTTTCGCTTGTTATCATGTCGAGGGTTCCTCCGATGCTTGATACATAGGTGTCGCCGTTGGAACGCATCAGGATGTAGTTGATGTCTGATGCGGTGAGCGATGTTGTGTCGTTCTCCCTGTAGGAAGTGGTATGGAATTGTATGTTTTTGGAAGGGTGCTTTTCTTCCTTGAAGGTGACGAGGCCGGCTGTGGTTCCGATGAGCATTTCGCCACTGGCGGTACAGGTGATTCTACGTACTTTACTGTAATGTTCCTTTGGCCATCTCAGTCCGTTACGAGAAGTAAGGAATGTGATGTTGCCCTGTGGGTCTTCACGCATAAGTGCCAAGCCTCCTCCGTATGTGGCTACCCAGATGTTGCCCTGTCGGTCGCTCACCACATCATAGATGCTGTTGCCCGGGAGGGAATTTCTGTCGGATGCATTGTAGCAGAAATGGCGCATGGTGTTTCGGTCATACAGATACAGTCCGTCGCCGTCTGTGCCTATCCACATTCTGTCCTTCATGTCTTGATAGATGGCATAAATACCTGAGCGTGTGAAGGGTGTCTGCTTCTGGCTGATCTGTCCGTTGGACTGCAGATAACCAATCTTTTTGAAGTGGCTGTCGCTGATCTTGAGGTGTCCCGAATTGAAACCATCCCAGTGGAATCCGTTGTTAGTGTAAGCCATGGCTCTTACTTCCGACTCTCCTTCTTCGAGCTTGGTCATGTTGTAGTTGTGGAACTTGAAGTTCACCTGCGTCAGGTCGTGTATGCCTATCAGCCAGAGTATGCCTTGATCTGAAACGACATATTTCGAGATATAAGGTATATAGAAGTTGCCTGACGAGTGGCTTTTCAGCATATAGGGAACGAGCTTTCCCGTCTTGCGGTCGTAGTAGCTGAAGGTGCCATAGTTGGGAATAGTCCACAGCGTGCCGTGCTCGTCTTCCATGATAAAGAAGCTGTTGCTTGTGGTACGGTCGGCTGGCGTTGGAGTGTCGGCATAGAGCCATCGGGCGGTCATTGTCTGAGGATTGATCACCGTCACGCCCTGTCCTTCGGTAAATGCCCATACCATGTTGTGCCCGTCTACGTAGGCTTTCTTCACTTCTGCTACGGGCTGGTTGGGGTTCTGCACACTGATGACATCGGTCTTGAATGTGCGTGGATTGTACACTACGAGTCCTATATTGGTAGCGATAATCAACTGATAACCAGTATTCTTCAGCTCGTTGATGCGAGTGACGCCTGCTGGCATGGGAATCCAGGAGAGATGGTTTTGCTTGTCGTAGACAGCCACCTTGCCATCAGTCGTGGCGAGGAAGATGGTGTTGCCCACTTCTCTGAACCACTTGAAGGGCGTAGAGGTATGGAAGTTCTTGCCGTAGATGAATGTTCCCTTGTCGGTGAGAATCCATTCACGGCCTTGCTTGTCTTGCTTGATAAACCATACGTTGCCGCTTCGCAGTCCTTTTTCGCCCACCTTGATGAGCTCGGGCTTCATGCTCTCTATGTCCTTTCCTTGACCTACACGAATCAGGAAGTTCTGTTTGTGAGTCGTAATCCAGGTGTGTCCATTGGCGAGTGGATATATCTGGCTCGACTCCAAATGGATGCCGAAACGCTGGCAGAGCATCGTGCCAACCTTGATAAACTGGCATTGCTCTGTATCGAAGATGTATAGCTTGCGGTCGAAGGTGACTACCCACACATTGTTGTCTGGGCTTGGGAAGATGGCGAGTATGCGGTTGGTACTCATGATGTCGATGTCGTCGGGCTCGTCACGGAATGTCTTGAAATGATAGCCGTCGTAATAGGACAGACCATTTAAGGTGCCAAACCACATCATATTGTCGTAGCCTTGTGCCAAATCGGAAATGGAGTTGGCTGCAAGTCCATCGAGGATTGAAAACTTTCTGACATCGCAAAAGGGTTCTGCTGATGAAAAGATTGTTATAAATGATAGTATAATTAAAAAATGTAAGCGTTTCATGCTTTTTTATAAAGTTTGGTACAAAGTTAGGCATTAAACTTGATATTTCCAAACATTTTAGGGAAAATCCGCTTTTTAATAGGGATTTTTCCTTAAAATAATCTACTATTCCCTTTGCCCTAAGAAAAGAATAAGGTATCTTTGCACCAGAATTTAACGAAAATATTAACTTATAAACAAAAAGCGATATGAAAAAGATTACTTATTACTTCTCAATGATATTCTTGGCAGTCATGATGCTCTCGCTCACTTCATGTGATGAGGATGCAGAAATTGCTTATGCTCTCAATGGAAGTTGGAAAGGATATATGCAGACACAGCTGGATTATGATGGACGTTATTATCAGTCAAACATGTCTGAGGTAACTTTCAATTCGGGGTATGATTCTGGTGATGGTTACTGGATAGACTATTACAGCAATGCGCCCTGGGACTATGTGGCCAACCGCATTTACTGGAAGGTGAGTGGCACAACCATTTACATCACATTCCGTGACACGCAGGAGAAGGCTGTCATTCGTAACTATCATCTTGACGACAATGGTTACTTCTATGGTGATATCGATTTTAATAGTACGAACAGATGGATCAGCTTCCAGTTCGTCAAGGTCAATACGCCCGACTGGGACAATTATTACTGGTATGGTTCCGACGGCTGGTATAATTCTTGGGGATATTACGGCTACGCCAAGACGCGCAGTAATAATAAGGAAGAACAGCAGGAGAGTGCTCAGGAGCAGAACGACAGCACCATGCTGCCGAAGCGATTCTTCCCGGAAAACAAATAAATTCTGATTAAACTACTATTGATATGAAAAAAGTATATTCTTTGCTGACAATGGCTGTGATAGCTGCCATGTCGCTTACAATGACCAGCTGCGATGGTGATGATTATTGGTATGACCCTTATGGTTGGTACGATCATTATGACGACTGGGGATGGAATAATAATGATTGGAACAATGGCTCACAAGATGGTTCGCAGAATAGTGACCTTGTTGATATGGCACGGTTGCTTACAGGCGAATGGTATGGACCGGTGACCTATTCTTATCTTTCAGATGATGGGCAGTCACGACAGACTGATGAGTTCTATGCCGATATGAAGTTCTTCCAATATGCTAACACTCGTGATGCTTTGAGTGGAGAGGGCGTGGAGACTGACTATAAGTATAACGATGATGGTTCTGTAGCGGATCAAAAGACCTTGGAGTTTAAATGGTATATTGATGATAATTACGATATTTATATCCAGTATAAGAACTCTGGGGCTACGTTTGTCATGGACCATGGCTCTTCACAGGCAGGCTTCCACTTAGGGGCAGAAAAGGGATATGACGTGGATACTTTTTGGGGCTATATGATAGGTACTGGTAAGGTGAAGGGCGATGTGATTTACATCGACTTGGAACGTGTCAATCAGACCAGTCAGGCCAAGGCCTTCGGTTCTTCTAAGACCAATGAGAAGACCATTAAGAAGTCGTTTGGCATGGGTGCGACCATCAAGCCTCTCAAGGCAGACTCTTCTCGACTGAATAATCGGAGATAACGAAGGATGTTACGATAAATACAAAGTTGCCAAATAAAAAATCGCATGTTTCGATAGTTCTGTAATGAACTTTTGAAACATGCGATTTCTTTTTTGTCTTACTGAAGTATTACTTGTGTATAGGAAACCAGGCTAAATGGCTATTATCCTTTGACTTCTTATTTTTCTATACTTCCCCAGTCACTAAGTATTTTTTTGCTTTCTACATCCCGCTCGATATCGTCGGGAAGATTGCAGAAGAAGTCTATACCAGTCTTTGCTTCCAGATCCTTGATGCTCATGGTGTAATCAGACAGCTTGTCGTCTCCATGATATACATTGGTGTGTGGGAACCACATACCGATAGACTTGTAGTAAGCCTGTCCTTTGACCATCTTCTTGACGAGGACTGCCACAAAGAAATACTTGGGGACAATCAGTTTGTTTTGAATACGCATCAAGATATTTTCTTCTTTGTCAATGGTACCACCCTTACATACGTACATGGTGTCTGTGTCATTGAGTTTGAATCCGTGCAGGTAGTTCTCCATCTTGATCCAAAGCCCTTCATACTTATGGTCTGGATGACTTCCATTGAAGACGCTATATTGTGGCTGCATATTGGTGAGATAGAAAGTTTGCGTATTGGCATTTAAACTGTACAGGCGGTCGTTCGAAGGACAGATGTGTCCGTGGTCAAAGCCTGATCTGTAGATGTAGTCTTTCTCCCATCTGTTTGAAGCAGCCAACTCACGATCATTGGGGTATTGGTTGCTTTCACTTTTATAGCGATCTGTATTCTTGGCTCTGTTGTTTTTGGTGATGATGTAGCAAGACCAGCGCTGCGATTTCTTGTCGCAATCCCATTCTACTGAATAGTTTACGTTGTCCGGGTCGTACTGCTTGCTGTTGCCGTCACGATAAACACGGATAATGCTGTTTCCGCCTTTCAGTTTAGGAAACTCCAGTCGGGTGACAGCCTTGTCGCTCGTTACCTCGTTCTTGTTGGTGTTGATTTCATTCGAACCATTTCCGTCTCCGTCGTCGCTGCTTCCGCAGGCTGTCATAGAGAGCACAGCGAGGAGAGCGAATAAATAAATCTTGATTTGTTTCATAACATAGTGAATGTTAAATGATAAAATAGATAATAAGATGTTAGGATGAATCTTATAAGAAAGAGTGGGGTGATAAAGAAAAGTAAAAGGTGCGCACTAACGCATATGCAACTACGTTAGAACGCACCTTCTATCTCGTATTGATAATATATCCTTATATATAAAAAGGTATATTACTTCTTCAACTTGCCGTAACGGTTCATGAAGCGGTCAACGCGACCTGCAGTATCAACGAGCTTGCTCTTACCTGTATAGAATGGGTGAGAGGTGCTTGAGATTTCAATCTTTACTACTGGGTAAGTCTCGCCTTCGAACTCAACAGTGTCGTTGGTCTTGCAAGTTGACTGTGAGAGGAACATGTCGCCATTAGACATATCCTTGAATACTACTGGACGATAGTTCTCTGGATGAATACCTTTTTTCATTTTGTTTTTACTTTTATTTGGGTTATTAAAATTAGACGTTATGGGGATGTTGCCATCATTTCATGTCCTTGCGGTGCATGCCCATTATAGCCTTTTGACTTAACAGGGTGCAAAGTTACGACTTTTTCTCCTTACTGCCAAATATTTCCAGATGTTTTTGTATCTTCCTCCCTCTTTTTCTGTAAATTACTCCACTTTCTCCAGTTGTTCAAGTACGGGCTGAAGACCTCATATTATCAGCACGCCCTGAAGGGGCAGAAGCTCTTAGCCCAGGGCAACGCCCTGGGTTATCATATTCGCAAACTTGTCGCCCTGTAAGGGCAAAAGCTTAAAAAATGCCTGAGTTTTAAAGCTTTTGCCCTTACAGGGCGCCTTGCTGGCTGCCTTTATACCCAGGGCGTTGCCCTGGGCTAAGAGCTTCTGCCCCTTCAGGGCGTGCTGCTGCAATGAACTGCTCTTTTCTTTGCGTTGCCCTGGGCTAAGAGCTTCTGCCTTTTCCCTTTGCTTTACCCTTCGGCCTGCGATTTCCAATTCCATTTGGCCGGTGACCGTTGGTTCTGGGCGTGTGGCGCTTGCATGCGAAAGTTGAGTAATTTAGCAACCAAATGAAATAAAAATCCCCATTGCCTGTGTAGAGAGGCAATGGGGAAATATGAAGTCTTCAAATATTGTTTACTTGATGATAACAGTCTCGCCGAGAGTCAAGGTGAGGTCATCAATGAGAACGTCACCACCTGGCTTCTTTGAGTTCATGATAACGATGCAGTATGTGCCATCTGATGGAATGACCAATTCCTGCTCAACAAGTGTCCACTCTGTGTTTGAGATATTGTTGATGTAGCCAGAGTATTTGTAATCGCCGACCTTACCTTCAGTAACAGGTACAAATCCAGACTGTACTGATGCGCCTGTTGCAGTAGCTGCCTTTACGTAGTACTTAATCTTATAAGTACCAGCTTTGAGCTCCATTTCCTTGTAGCCAAGACGCTTGTTGGCTGTTGTTGAACCACCTACCTTTACAGAATACTTGCCACTGTGAGCGTCTGTGCTCTGAGCGACAGAGGCGTTACCTGCTGTAGAGGCAGTCTTCCAGTTGTTTGGTTTACCGTCTACCCAAGTCTCGAAGTTACCATTAGGTGTTGTTGTGTCGCCAGTAGATGGAGTGTCTGGTTTCTCGCTGCCACCCTCGATGCTGGTCTTGCCATTTACAGAGATGAGTTTGCCGCCCTGATTTGTCTCAGGAGTGTTACCCATGTAGTTGATAAGTTTGGCGCAAACTACAACCTCGTCACCAACCTTGAGCTGACCGTCGCCTTCTTTCCATTTCTCGCCACCAAAGTAGTAAGTGCGGAATATCAGGAATTTTTGACTTTTTTCATCATCAGCAATATAGAATGTGGCGTTACCGAATTGGGCAGCGAACTGATCCTTGATTTCTTGAATCTTACCCTTGATGTAGTATTCCTTATCTGAAACCTTACCTGATTCTAAAGAAGTAGCCAAGTTGTTAGCAGCTACGCTGTTGAAAGGATCAGCCTCTGTACCTGTACCCTTAGCTTCGCCTGATGGTGTGCCAGGAGTATCGGTTCCACCTACGCCATTAAGAGAAACAATGTAGTTACCTACAAGGAACTCTTTAGTGCCGTTATAGCTGTCTACCTTACCGCAGATAACAACTTCATCGCCTTGCTTCAAAGCGTCTTCGCCCGAGAACTTAGTGCGGTTAGGGCCAGCATAGCCGTTGAAAACGTAGAACTGGTTGGTAGGTGTACCATCCTCAGAGATGTAATACTTCAAGCTACCGTAAGATGCATCCCAACTGCCCTGTACTACAGATACAACCTTACCCTTCACGTATACCTCGGTCTCAGCGCTTCCACCTTCGTCAATGTACTTTTCTACACCTGCCACATTGAATGGGTCTGCGGCAGTACCTGTACCTGCAGGCTGAACTTCTGGAGTTTCATCCTCTGTAGGCATATTGTAAGGAGCAGGAACGTCTTCGCAGCTGCTGAATGTTATGGCTGCCATAGCCAAGAACAAGCATGAATAAATGAACTTTTTCATATTGATTATTCTTTTTATAGTTTTCTACTTGAGTTAGTTTTATTTGATGGAAACGATATAGTTTCCACTGTCGATTTCCGGAGTTACACCTTGGTAGAGTATGAGTTTGCCGCAGATGACAACTTTCTGTCCCTTCTTGATCAAGTCCTTGTTGGCCTCGGTGTACTTCTCGTTGTTGAGATAATAGTTGCGGAATACCTTGATGGTATTGGCAGGATCGCCAGTTCCGTCAGCATTCATACCCTTGCCGTCTACAGAGATGTAGAATTCAGCATCACCATATTGTACATTTACCTTTGGCTCAGAGCAGATGACACCTTCTGTATAGACCATAGCATTGGTAGTCTTTCCGTCGTTTATCAATTTGAGAGCTTCCTCCACGGTGTAAGGGCATTGCTCTGTACCCTTGAGTAACTGCACGTCGTCAATTGTACGGATAAGAATCTGCCATGTGTCGTTCTTGCTTCCAGCATAACGTGTGAAGATACCTGTAACACTCTGTATACCTTCTGGCAGGAGAGCATTGGCAAACTTGGCATAGGCAGAAGTGCGAATCACCAGGTTGTTGGTGCTGATGCCAGAGAATCCGCGGTTTACGCAGTTGGCGTTGTCTTTATCTGCCGCAGCGGCAAATACCTTCTTGCCTGCATCGGCGAAGGTTACGCCCTCTATTCTCATCAACTTGCCTGAGCAAGACTTCAGATAGTCGGCATCCTTGATCTTGGTCTGGTCGAATACCTCAACCATTGCCTCAGCCTTGGCCTCGTCGGCCTCGCCGATAATCTTGTAGTGCTTCTCCCATACGTAGCGGTCTACCTTACCGATAGACTGTGAGCCCTTGTTGGTGTTGGTATAGACACCGCCCAACTCAGCCTGCTTGCCGTAGCCACCGATGTAGAGACCCTTGCAGTCGATAAGCACTTGCTGACCTACAGGCAGTTCGCCATAGAGTCCGCTCTTGCCGATGCAAACCAAGATACCGCCCGTCTTGTCCTGCAGGCAAATCTGGTTGTAGAGGTTGCCTCCGAGGTCGTTACCAGTAACGATACCCAATATCTTGATGTCCTCGTCCACCTGCTTGTACAGGCCACGGTCTATCTGTGTGGCATATTTCTCCTTCAGTTCGGAGATAGTGATGACATTGGTAGCCTCCAGTTTGTTGTTGCCGATGGCAGGGCCGGTATAATCCTTTTCTCCCACGGAATCAGCATAACCGTCGCCCATGCATGAAGCCAAGAGCAGGGCAGCAAATGCCATTGCGATATATTTTAACTTTTTCATATCTTTCTCTTCTTTTAGAATCTGTATGATACCTGGAACATTCCGTTGGTTCCGAATACGTAATACTTCTTAGGGTTCTTAGAGAACTTGTAGACGCGATCCTTGGCCTCGTTTTCCTTGTTGAGGGTATAGTCGCTTCGGCTCTGCTCGTAACCACCTGAAACAATCTTGCGGTTGTTGAGGATGTTGGTTATCATGAGGTTGAAGTTCAGACTACCGTGCTTGAGGCGGATACTCTTGCCGATGCTTCCGTCTACCATCCATCCGCCGTGGCCCTTAGCCTGGTCAACAGAACCTGGGAGAGGCTCGTCGTTGAAGAGCATGTCGCGGTTCTTCAGAGAAGACTTGTAGCGATAGCTTGGTGAGTATGACAAATAGATGCGGTCGTACCAGTTGGCGTTGAGGTTGACGAACCAGCCGCTCTTATGGAAGTCGAGTGCAAGGCTACCGATAGTAAGAGGAGTTCCGCTTTCGCGCATGTCCTTAATATATGCGTAGTCCTTAACCACCTCTGCCGACTTGGAGAGCATGTAGTTCACGTTGGCATTGTTGATGTTCTTGGCGTCGCTGATGGTTCCGATGGCCTTGAAGTTAAGGAAAGAAGCCACCTTGAAGTCGAGACCTGCCTCGATACCATAGTATTCTTTCTCCAATCCTGTCATGCTGAGGTAGGTGAAAGAGTTCTCGTCATCGTTGTAGAAGTTCTGCCACTCAGTGACGTGGTCGAGGCGGCTATAGTATGCGTTGACGTTGGCGTGCATCCAAGCATTCTGATACTGATAGCAGAACTCGCTGCTGAATACATGCTCGTCGCCAAGGTTGAGCACGTAGTCGTTGCAGATCTCAGGAGAGATGAATGCTGTGTTGGCCATTGGTGGACGCCACTCGTAGCCTACACCAATCTTGAAGACGTGGCCCTTGCCGGCATCGAAGTTGATGCTACCCTTGGCACCGCCTTCGCCGAAGCGTGCTATACGGCTGTTGCCCTCAGAGTTGTTGGCAGCCATACCGTTGCGCATATAGCCATGACGACGCATGTTGGTCTGACCGAGCTTGGCGCTGATCATGGTCTGGAAACGTCCCATCTCAGCAGTGTAGGAAGTCCAGAGCAAGCCCTTCATCACCTCAATCTTATAGTCGTAACCGAACTTGTCGCCTTCGTAAACGAGAGAGCCGAGGTTGTTGGGTCCTGCTGTGTTGAGGTCGTACTGCACTCTTGGGTCATCGGCAGGATAGGTGCCGAGCGCATAAGTGTTGATGTTGTGGAAGAAGGAAGCACCGAGCAGGTCGTCCATGGTCTGATAGTGACGGTTGCTGTTGCTGCCCAATACCAGTCCGCCTACGAGAGTAGAGCGCTTGGTAACCTTAGCCGACAGGGTGGAAGCCATGTTGAACATCAGGTTGTCGCTGTGCTTGGCCTGGATGAAGTAGAGTGCATCATGGCCCTGGTTGGCAGCCTGAGTGTTGGCATAATAGAGGCGATCCCAGTCAATCTGGCGGTTGGCCTTGCTTGCTGTCCAGTAGTTGTAAGAGTTGTACCAGCTCTGGAGTGTAGACGAGTTGTTGCCCAGCGCGTCAGCATTCCAGATGTCGTAGTAGCTACTTGGCAGGTTCTTCCAGTAGTCTGGTTGCGGATTCTCAGCATTGGCATAGTTGAGCTTGGTGCTCTTATACATAGAGTACTTGCCAAAGACAGAGGTGGTGAGCTTCATCTTGTCGTTGATGTCCCAGTCCCATGTGGCGATGGCTGATGGCGCAAAGTCGTTCACAACGCGTGAGTTGCGCTTGTGGCCATTGTAGTAGCCCCAGTATGGGTTGTAATAGTAGTCGTTGGCGAGCCAGTAAGTCTCGTCGGTTGCTGCTCCCTGTGTAGAGCGCTCTGTAGGATTGCCCCATGTGGTGAAGCTCAGGGAGTGACCATTGTCCCACTTCTTCTGCACACCGAAGTAGTAAGACAGCGCATTGTAGAAGGTTCCCTCTACATAACCGCGGTTTGCCCAACGATAGGTAAGACCCGCTGAGATGGCCCATCCCTTGTCGTTGAATCCACTGCTATAGGTATAAAGACCACGAAGCGTGTAGTTGCGGTTGGCAACTCCCACAGAAGCATAGTGGCCTGTCTGCATGCTTCCGGCACGGAAGTCATAGTTGTTGCTGCCTCCCATACCTGTCATGGAGTAGTTGTTGCCCTCGAAAGGCAAGGCAAAGTCAACGTTTCTTGAGAATCGGTTCAGACCTCCGATGTTAGAGAAGCGGAACTGACCAGACTCCATGTCGTTCATGGGAGCACCATTGATGTACACATCATTGTACTTCTGATTGAAGGCACGATAACGGAAACGCACTGGCGAGAACAGGTAGCCTGCCTCTGATGCGTAAACATTTGAGTTAGAATTCAGAATGGTGACGTTCTGTGACATATCGTCATCCTCACCCAACTGTGCTTCGGTGAATGTGAATGCATTCTCGTCCAATCCATTTGCTATCTTCTGCTCGGTGGCGTTCTGAGCGAAGAGCAATGGGCTGTAACAGAGAGCAATCATTGCTAATTTTACCTTTTGTTGCATAGTCAATTGTTTAATTAATATAATGTCAGTGCAAAGTAAATAAATAAATTTTAAAAAAGAAAGTTTTTTTGATTAAAATTTCATTAAAAATTCACTTTTTCCACTTTTCTTACTGATAATTACAATTTAATAGCTACTTTTGCAGTAAACAAATTTTAAAACTATAAATAATGAAACGACATTTGCTATTCTTGGCGGCTCTTTTGATAGTCAATTTGGCTGCCTCTGCCCAGAAGAAGTTCTCGGTTTACGCCGTAGGTTTTTACAATCAGGAGAATCTCTTCGATACCTGTCACGATGAGGGAAAGAAAGATTACGAGTATTTGCCCAACAAGGGCTGGAACGGCATGAAGTACACCAATAAGTTGCGTAATATGTCGAAGGCTTTGGCGGATATGGGAACAGACGTGCTTCCTAATGTGGGGTGTGCCTTCATCGGACTTTCCGAGGTGGAGAACCATAAGGTGCTTGATGCCTTGGTAGACCAGGCACCTCTTAAGGCCCGCAATATGAAATATGTACATATCGAGGGTCCCGACCGTCGAGGCATCGACTGTGCGCTGCTCTATAATCCTTCGCTCTTCAGTGTGAAGAATGTGAAGCTGTTGCCTTATGTGCAGGAGTTGGCAAAGGACAGCGCCTTCTTCACCCGTGGCTTCCTCACCGTAAGAGGAGAGATGGCTGGTGATGATGTGGCGGTGATCGTATGCCACTGGCCAAGCCGTTTCTCTGGTCCTTTCTATCGTGAGTCGGCTGCGCGACAGGTGAAGGTGATCAAGGACAGTCTGCTGAATGTGAACCAAGAGATGAAGATCTTTGTGATGGGCGATATGAACGACGACCCAGTGAACAAGAGCATGCACGTCTATCTGCAGGCTAAGCCCGAAATCAGTCAGGTGGGAGCTGGCGATATGTACAACCCCTGGTACAACGTTCTGGCAAAGGAAGGCAAGGGCACCTTATTCTATAGTGGCAACTGGAACCTCTTCGACCAGATAGTGATTACTCCTAATCTGCTCAACAAGGACGCCAAGAAGAAGGACTACTCTTCGCTGAAATACTGGAAGAGCCATATCTTCCGTCGCGATTACCTCATCCAGCAGGAAGGTCAGTACAAGGGAGCTCCGCTGCGTACCACAGCAGGCGGACGCTGGCTCAATGGCTACAGCGACCACTTGCCTGTAGTGATGTATCTCGTGAAGGAGAAGAAGTAACTTTTTTAAAGGTAAAAAAGTAAAAAGGTAAAAAATGATAGAAAATCATCCTTTTGAGCCGTGGCTGCCATCGAATGCCCATCTGCTGATGCTCGGCACTTTCCCGCCTTCGCCCAAGCGCTGGTGCATTCCTTGGTATTATCCTAACTATCAGAACGATATGTGGCGCATCTTCGGGCTTATCTTCTTCGGAGATAAACTTCATTTTGTCGATGCAGAGAACAAACGCTATCGTGAGGCAGAACTGAAGAGTTTTCTGCAGGAGAAAGGTGTGGCTATCTACGACACGGCTCAGAAGGTGATACGTACCAAGAATACGGCTTCAGACAAAGACCTACAGGTGGTGGAACCATCCGACCTTGATGGTATGCTCAGAGCATTGCCCCAATGCAGGGCTGTGCTTACTGCAGGACAGTTGGCCACCCGCATCTTCTCCGAGCATTACGGCATTACAGCCACTCCGCCTATGGGAGGCTATGTGGAGTTCGGTTTCGATGGACGTATTCTCAGACTCTATCGCATGCCGAGCAGCAGCAGGGCTTATCCCTTGGCCGTAGAAAAGAAGGCTGAATATTATCGCAAAATGTTCGAAGATGTGCTCTAAGTGTATGTGCTACCAAAGAGTAGCTTTTTTAACTTCTATAACTTCAGAACCTGATAAAGTTCAATAAAAAATAAAACTATGGATAAAGACAAAATAACCATCATCGGTATAGCCGGAGGAACCGGCTCGGGCAAAACCACGGTAGTGAGAAAAATTGTTGAGGCTTTGCCTCCTCACTTTGTGGCTGTAGTGCCTCTTGACTCTTACTATAACGACACAACGGGCATGACAGACGAAGAGCGTCATGCCATCAACTTCGACCATCCTGATGCTTTCGACTGGAAGTTGTTGCACAAGCAACTCAACGATTTGCGTAACGGAAAGGCTATCGAGCAGCCTACCTACAGTTACCTCAAGTGTAACCGTGAGGCAGAGACGATTCATGTAGAGCCCAAGCCTGTCATTATCATAGAGGGTATTATGACGCTGCTCAACAAGAAGTTACGCGATTTGATGGATCTAAAGGTTTTTGTGGATGCCGATCCCGACGAGCGGCTGATCAGAAACATTCAGCGCGATACTATCGATCGCGGACGTACGGTCTCTATGGTGGTAGACCGCTATCTGAAAGTGCTCAAGCCCATGCACGAGCAGTTTATAGAACCTACCAAGCGCTATGCCGACATTATTATTCCTGAGGGAGGCGAGAATGTGAAGGGTATCAATATTCTTTGTCGCTATGTGGAGGGTTTGGTGAAAGAAATAGAAGCTTAGTAGTTTGTCTGTATTTTTATGCTGTATATTCATACGGTAATAGCCAAAAAAACGTTTCCCAGTTAGGTTTTTTAATCCGCCTAACTGGGAAAATATTTTTCCTAACTATGAATTTTTTTTTCATAGTTAACTAAGCTGTGGCTGTGAATATTTTTGCAAAAGTATTCTTGCTGTTTTTTTCTTGTTTTATAGCAAGAAATATAACGTGCAGCACAAATAATAACCTCAACTTTAGCGACTGCGAAAGTGGAGTTTACCAAATTATTTCGAGCTGTACGATTGAAACACCCTAAAAGGAAAAAACTCTTAGAAGCCGCACGCCCTGAAAGGGCAGAAGCTCTTAGCCCAGGGCAACGCCCTGGGTTTTAATGATATACCAGCCTACGCCCTGTAAGGGCAAAAGCTTTAAAACTCCAGGCAAAACTTAAAGCTTTTGCCCTTACAGGGCGCCTTGCTGATTGCTATTATACCCAGGGCGTTGCCCTGGGCTAAGAGCTTCTGCCCTTTCAGGGCGTATTGGTAATTTCAACCATACAGGTCGAATTGTTTCCTTATGCCGTAGAATTGCTCTTCGCAGGGCACAATTGTGCCATAAGTAGGCATTTTGGTGGAATCCGTATTAAAAATAATGGAACACGAAGATAACTGGAGTTTTATCGCTTTGCGCCTCCTGAATCAGCATGATTACGAACTAAGAATAGTCGGTAAAAAACAAAGTGTGCAAAGATACAAAATACAATTTGTGGGAATGTCGAAGAGTGTTGCAGACTGTCGTTAAGTACATGACCTAAAGAAGCGCTTCCTTAGACCCTAAAGAAGCGCTTCGTTACACCTTAAGGAAGCGCTTCGTTAACACCTAATAAAGCGCTTCGTTAAGTCTCATAGAAGCGCATCATCAAAATGGATGCCTGCGCTTCCTTAAAATTGCCTTATTTTATCACCACTTTCTTCTTGCCGATGATGTAGATTCCCTTCGTCAACTTACTTGCATCATTGCCGAGGTAACGTCCATCGAGGGAGAAGATCTGCTTTGTAGTCATATCAGTTTCATCAACAGATGGGAGCTGGATGGCGCTGATATTATCAAGATAGTCGAAGGTGATGACTCCATTTTCTTCCTTGATATTATAGAAAGGCTTCTTTAATGTGCTGTTGTTGAGTACGACACTCAAAAGTTCGGTCTTATTTGTAGCACCTGGGAAAGGATCGCCTTGGAGACTTTCCTTGTACTGATCGTCTGTCCATTGTTTGCCATCACCATGGTTGTAGTCAGAGATTACATAACCATCAGCTGGAACAATCATAACTTTTGGCTTGCCTAAAGTATTATTGGGGTTATCAAAGAGGTTGACATCTTCGTTGTTATAGTCAATTCGCCAAACCAACATACCTGTTTTGTAAACATATGCTACACCTGTCCACCATCCGCCTATCTGGATGTTTTGTAACAAGAGGTACTCATTGTTTTCTCCCTTTATTTTATAAGCTATCCTTTCTTTGCCGTATGATTTGAGAGTAACAGTCTGCTTTTCATCGCTCAGTTCTATAGGTGTAGCCCATCCCATGGCATCCATTTCCCAAGGTGAATAAGGAGTAGGGCAGTAGCCGCCATTATAAGTATATTCTCCTCCATCCATCAAATCCCACATTTCTGGGTTTTGGTTGTCTACTTTTGATGCGTCAACAGTAGGGTAAAGGTCGGGCAGACCGAGCGTGTGAGAGAATTCATGGCAGAACAGTCCGATTCCGCTCAGTAAGAAACCGTTCTTTTGGTTCAATTCCCGTCCAAAGTTGAGTTCTGCATGAACTCCAAATCTGCAGACCTTTTTGCCGTCATAGGTTCCGAAACTGCCATCACCTGGTCCTGACTTTGGCCAAATGTCATTTGGATTGCCCGACATGCTGGCAGGATAACCTGCATAGATGATATATACGAGGTCTACCATTCCATCACCGTCTGCATCATATTGTGAAAAGTCAACATCTTTATCGGCAGCTTTACAGGCATCGCTGACAAGGGCAGAGGTGTTGTCGTGTTCACCTTCTCCATAGTAAAGAGAAGGCTGATTGAGTTTATAAGGACCTACGACATCAAACTGTGGAGTGTATGCACCCTTACTCATGTCGTAGAAATAGTCTGAAACACTTCCTTTGTTGCGGAAATATGCTTTTGCGTAAGAGCCTGTATAAGCTTCATACCCATCGGGTAAGTTGTCCTCAGTCTTTCCTTTAAGGAAGTGCTCAAATACATTCTTGGCTTTCTCTCCACTTTGGAAGGGTGTGTCAGAAAACTCAACCAGAATAACCAATGCCTTTGGACTGCCACTATGTGGGAAATACTTCACTCCGCTGTTTCCGGTACCCATTGCTTTTGCTGGTGATGCCTTTTGAATGGCATAACTTCTAAAGCGTGAAAGGTCTTGCTTTTTGATGGCTTTGATTTCTGCAGGCACACGTTTGTTGGCATTGTGGGCAATATAGTTTGTTGCTTTCAATGTGCCGTATGAGGTAGTTTCTGCAATATAGTAGTTGTTTCCTTCTTGTACAAGAAGAACTCCATCCTCTGTGGTGATCCAATTGAAATGTTCGTCGCCATATATTCTGACGTTTAATTCTGTTCCGTCGCTCTGTGTGACAGTGACAATGCCTGAGTATGCTTTTGCCGCAAATCCGCTTGCGATACCCATCAGAGCAAATGTGATGCTAAGTAAAATCTTCTTCATTTGTCTATAGAATTATTTAGTTATTATTCAAGTTTTGGTAGGTGATAGACAGTTACACCTATTATAATAATATTGTCCTTTCTTCTGAGTCTGTCTGCCAAACTCGATGGCATGATGTGGACAATGATGATAGCAAGAGAAACAGGTGAGGCAGTCGTCGTGGTGGAGCCATACGGGTTGCTTGCCTTTGCCTCCTGAGATGTCGCCCACAGGGCAGACGTTGGCACAGATGCCGCATTTCACGCATCGCTCTTCCACTACATGGAATCGCTTGTCGGTGATGAGCACATGCTCGAAGAATCCTCCTACTATGTGAGTGAAGAACCAAGGAAGCGGACCTTCCGTCAGATGGCTGATACCGGTCTTTCGCTCTCTCAGGTCTTCGCAGATGGCTTTCAGCTGTTGTGCTGCCTTCTCCTTCTTGCGCTTCTCCTTCTCGGGAGGGTCTACGTCCATGAATGGCAAGCCCACATACGACTCAGGCATGATGAGAGAATAGGTTGAGTCGGGCTGGCTGATGCCCATCGCCTGCAACTGATGGTTGGCCTGCAGGCATTTGTTAAGTGTGTCGATGGTCTTTCCGATGCTGTCGCCTGCCGTGCATACTGCATAGCAGAAAGGTTTGCTGTCAGGAGAAATACCATCGCCGAAGGGTTTCAGTCTCAATCGGCTGATGAACGAACGCACCAGTCTTGGCACTCTCCAGCCATGAACGGGGAAAACGAAACCAAGCCGTTCACCTTCTTTCAAGGCAAACGGCTCGATGTCTTTATCGGCTGAAAGATAGTCGGAATAGTCGGCTATGTTGATCAGTCGTTCTTGCGTGGCAGCCCCAATCTGAATGGTTGCCCAGCGTGTATTTCCTGTTCCTGAGAAATAGAATATCATTACTACTTCTTGACTTCGGTCATGACACCTTCTATATACAGACGAGTCATCTCTACAGTGCCGTTGGTACGTACGGTGATGCTCTTCTTGAAGTGACCGGGCCATGTGCCGTCGCTTTTGTAAGTTACCTCAATCTGGCCCTTCTGACCAGGAGCTATTGGAGCCTTGGTGTACTTGGGCACGGTGCAGCCGCAGCTTGCCAATGCCTGATTGATGATAAGAGGCTTGTCGCCTACATTGGTAAATGTGAATGTAGTCTTGTGGATCTTCTCTGTCTCAGGGAATGAGCCAAAGTTGTGAGTCTGCTTGTCAAATTTGATTTGAGCCTGAGCGTTGGCGCTCAGAGCGCAGCAAACTGTCATACATATAAAGAGTACAAACTTTTTCATTTTCTTTCTTTTTTAAAAATGTAACGTTTTCTGTTCTTTTAAGTTTTGGATGCAAAATTACACATAAAGTTTAGTATGTCTCTAATTTTTTACATCTTTTAGCATCTCTTGTGGCGTATTTACCTCAGTTTAATAGCTTTTCGCCTTATTTTGGCAGATATTTCTTCAGAAATTGACCTGTGATGCTGCTTGGGCAGGCTGCCACTTGCTGAGGTGTACCGCAGGCTACCAGGTTGCCTCCCTTGTCTCCTCCGTCGGGGCCTAAGTCTATGATATAGTCGGCACACTTGATGACATCGAGGTTGTGCTCGATAACCACCAGTGAGTGTCCGCGCTCTATCAGGGCGTTGAAGGCATGGAGCAGACGTCGGATGTCATGGAAGTGAAGACCGGTGGTAGGCTCGTCGAAGATGAAGAGTGTGGGTTCCTGTTCCTCCTTGCCGATGAAGTAGGCGAGTTTGACACGCTGGTTCTCACCTCCCGACAGGGTGCTTGAGCTCTGACCGAGCTTGATATAGCCCAGGCCCACTTCCTGCAGAGGCAGAAGTTTTCGTACGATGATGCGGCACTGGTCGAAGTCGTTGTCGCTATGTGCGTTTTTCTCATCGCTAAAGAACTCGATGGCTTCGTTCACTGTCATGTTGAGCACATCGTTGATGTCCTTTCCTCCATATCTCACGTCCAGTATATCGTGCTTGAAGCGTTTGCCGTGGCAGGCTTCGCAGGTAAGAGTGAGGTCTGCCATAAACTGCATCTCGATGGTGACATATCCGGCACCCTTGCATTCCTCGCATCGTCCGCCTTCGGTATTAAAGGAGAAATACTGTGCTGTAAAGCCCATCTGTTTAGCCAAAGGTTGGGCGGCAAAGAGCGTGCGGATGGCATCGTAGGCTTTCAGATAAGTGGCAGGATTGCTGCGTGTACTCTTGCCTATAGGGTTCTGGTCGACAAACTCGATGTGTCGGATGCTCTTCCAGTCGCCTTCCAATGAGGCAAACTCGCCAGGAGCATCAGCCACGAGGTCGAGTCGGCGGCGGAGGGCAGGGTAGAGTATGCCCTTGATGAGCGACGACTTGCCCGAGCCCGACACACCTGTCACTACTGTAAAGACATTGAGAGGTATCTCTACGTCGATGCCTCGCAGGTTGTTCATGCGAGCCCCTCGGATGGTGATGCTCATGTTCCATGCCCTTTGTGAGGCAGGACATTCTATCTCCTCGTCGTGGGTGAGGTAGCGTATGGTGTAGCTCTTGGGGTAGCGGTCCAACAGTTTCTGTTGGGCGGCCTTGTCGGTAGTATCGTACTCGGAGGAAGGTCCAGCATAGACCACCTCGCCACCTAAGCGTCCTGCATCGGGACCTATATCTATGAGATAGTCGGCAGCCCGCATGATTTCCTCATCGTGTTCCACGACAACCACGGTGTTGCCCAACTGTTGCAGTTCGCGAAGTACCTTGATGAGGCGGTCGGTGTCACGGCTGTGCAGTCCGATACTTGGCTCGTCGAGGATGTACACACTGCCCACGAGCGAAGAACCCAGGCTCGTGGTCAGGTTGATGCGTTGGCTCTCACCACCCGACAGACTGTTGCTGAGTCGGCCTAAGGTGAGGTAACCCAATCCTACATCGAGCAGGAACTGCAGACGGTTGTTGATTTCGGTAAGCAGTCGTTTGCCGATGCTCTGCTCGTGTTCTGTAAGTTCCAACTTGTCGAACCAAGCTTTCAGATTGGTAATCGACATTTCCACCAGTTCGGTAATGCTTCTTCCGCCTATCTTCACATAGGTGGCTTCCTTCTTGAGTCGTGTGCCATGGCAGTCGGGACAAACCGTCTTGCCACGGAAACGGCTCAGCATCACGCGGTATTGTATTTTGTACTGGTTCTCTTTCACCATTTGGAAGAAGGCATCGATACTCACCTGCTCGTGGATGTCCTTTTTGCGGTCGCAAGGCAATCCGTGCCAGAGCATATCCTTCTGTTTCTGTGTAAGATTAAAGTAAGGCTCGAAGATTGGGAAATCGTACTGTGCTGCACGGCGGATGAACTCTTTCTGCCACATGCCCATCTTCTCGCCACGCCAACAGACCACGCATCCATCATACACACTCATTGAGGTGTTGGGGATGACGAGTTTCTCGTCGATACCTATCACACTTCCGAAGCCCTCGCAGGTAGGACAGGCCCCTAAGGGAGAGTTGAAGGCAAACATGTTGTCGGAAGGATCTTCGAAGGTGATGCCGTCTGCCTCGAAGCGGGTAGAAAAGTCGTAGCAGATATGGCTGGGAAGGAACAGAAGGCGGCAGGCACCATCGCCCTCATAGAAGGCAGTCTCAGTAGAGTCGGTGAGTCGGCTGATGTCGCTCTTCTCCTCGCTTACCGACGAGCGGTCGATAACAAGGTAGATGTCCTGAGCTTCGGCTTTTCCGTCGAAGTCCTCGATACGTACGAACTCATCTTTCACCAAGATGCGCGAGTAACCTTCTTGCAGATACATCTCCAACTGGCGGTCAAGAGTGCGTCCTTCTGCCACATGGATAGGGGCAAGAATCACAAACTTGGTGCCAGGAGAATACTGTCGGGTGCAGGCCAGGACGTCTTCAGTGGTATGTCGCTTCACCTCCTCGCCGCTGATGGGTGAGAAGGTTCTTCCTATGCGTGCATAGAGCAGGCGCAGGTATTCGTAGATCTCGGTAGTGGTTCCTACTGTGGAGCGCGGATTGCGCGAGATGACTTTCTGCTCGATGGCAATAGCTGGCGGCAAGCCTTTGATGAAATCACATTCGGGTTTGCTCATTCTGCCCAAGAACTGGCGGGCATAGCTTGACAAAGACTCTACATAGCGACGCTGGCCTTCGGCATAAAGAGTGTCGAAAGCCAATGACGACTTGCCCGAGCCCGATACGCCTGTTATGGCAACAAACTTGCCCTGAGGAATCTTGATGTCGATATTCTTCAGGTTGTTGGCCCTGGCTCCTTTGATCTCAATATATTTTTCTTTAGCCATTTAGTAACTTTTTTTATTTCCTCCTTTTTACCCTTTTTACCTTTCTACCTTTTTACCTTTATTCATGATGGTATGGCTCACCTTTTATAATAGTGCATGCCCGATAGAGGGCTTCGGTGAAGATAAGTCTTACCATCTGATGGGAGAAGGTCATCTTGGATAGCGAAATCTTCTCGTTGGCACGGTCGTATACCGCCTGAGAGAATCCATACGGACCACCAATGACGAAGACGAGTCTTCGTGAAGTAGCCTGCTTGCGCTCTATCCATTTGGCAAACTCGATGCTGCGAAACTCCTGTCCATGTTCGTCCATCAGCACTACTGTGTCAGAAGGCTGCAGCTGTTTTAGTATCAGTTCGCCTTCGCGCTCTTTCTGTTGCTGTTCACTCAGACTCTTTGTGTTTTTGAGTTCGGGAATGGTGGTGATGGTGAAAGGCATGTAATGGGTGATACGCTCGGCATAATCCTTGATGCCAGCAATGAAATGCTTGTTGATGGTTTTGCCCACCAGTATGAGTTCTGTCTTCATTTCCCGTCTTTTACTTTCGTTCTTCGTCCTTCACCTCATCCTTATAATAACCCTTTCCGATGCGCTTGGGATTTTTAGGAAACCATCCTTTCTCGCAACGTTGTTTCTGCTCGAAGAGCTCACCGATACTCCAAAGACAGGAGGCTCCCAAGACGCCATGAATAGCCGACAGAAGAACGTCCTCTATCAGGAATGCCGCAGCGATGGTGGCTAATCCCAGAACGAGAAATACCCACCAGTAGCGGGTGCCAGTGTAGTATTCGGTCTTGATGACAATAGGGTGGAAGAGTCCTATAATGAGAAATGTGCTGACGGCAATGATGATGCCTGTGAAATGTAATTCCATGTTTAATATTTTTATTGTTACTGAAAATGGTACAATCTTGTCCAAAAGATGACCAAATATATTTTAGAATGCAAAAATACAAAAAAATCTTCAATCTTGCTTTTGTTTCTCGGATATTTTATATATCTTTGCAAAAAGAACTAAAATAACAATTATATAATACCATTAACTATGGCTAATAACACAGAATTAATTAAGCAGTGTGAAGAAAGAGCTCAGCAGTGGCTCACCCCTTCATTCGATGAAGAAACCCGTAAGGAAGTAAAGGCAATGCTCGACGCAGAGGACAAGTCTGCTCTCGTTGATGCATTCTATCAGAACTTGGAGTTCGGTACTGGTGGTTTGCGCGGTATCATGGGCGCAGGTACCAACCGCATGAACAAGTATATCGTTGGTATGGCTACACAGGGCTTTGCTAACTACATCCTCAAGGCTTTCCCAGGTGAGGAGAACCTTTCTGTAGTGGTAGGTCACGACTGCCGTAACAACTCCCGTCTCTTCGCTGAGACCGTAGCTGCCATCTTCTCTGCCAATGGCATCAAGGCTTATCTCTTCGAGAGCCTCCGTCCTACACCAGAGATTTCTTTCGCTATCCGTGAGCTCGGTGCCAAGGCTGGTGTCAACGTAACTGCTTCTCACAACCCTAAGGAGTACAATGGTTACAAGGCTTACTGGAGCGACGGTGCTCAGGTTCTGGCTCCACACGATACAGGTATCATCGAGGAGGTAAACAAGGTTACTATCGACCAGGTGAAGTTTGAGGCTAACTGGGATAAGATTAAGATTATCGGTGGTGAGATGGATTACGACTACATGACAGCCGTTCACTCTGCTATGATTGACCAGGATGTCATCAACCGTAAGAAAGACCTCAACATCGTTTATTCAGCTATGCACGGTACAGGTCGTGTCATCGTTCCTCTCTGTCTGCGTTCTTGGGGCTTCCAGAACATCAATGTAGTTCCTGAGCAGATGGTTGTAGATGGCAACTTCCCAACAGTTGTTTCTCCTAACCCAGAGAATGCTGAGGCTATGACCCTCGGTATGAAGCTCGGTACCAAGTTGAACGCTGACCTCGTGGTTGCTACCGACCCAGATGCTGACCGCTTGGCTATCGTTTGCCGCGACGACAAGGGCGAGTGGATGATCATCAACGGTAACCAGACTGCCATGATGTTCTGCTACTACATCATCGAGAACAAGAAGAAGTTGGGCAAGTTGAAGCCAACAGACTTCCTCGTGAAGACCATCGTAACTACAGAGGTTATCGCTGAGATTGCCAAGAAGAACAACGTAGAGTTGCGCGACTGCTACACTGGCTTCAAGTGGATTGCACGCGAGATTGCTATCTCTGAGGGCAAGCAGCAGTATATCGGTGGTGGTGAGGAGAGCTTTGGTTTCTTGCCATACGACAAGGTTCGCGATAAGGATGCTCCTGCTTCTATCTGCCTGATTTGCGAGATTGCAGCCTGGGCTAAGGACCAGGGCAAGACTCTCTACGACCTCTTGATGCAGATTTATGCAGAGTATGGCTTCAGTAAGGAGTTTACCGTCAACGTGGTTCGCCCTGGCAAGACTGGTGCTGACGAGATTAAGCAGATGATGGCTGATTTCCGTGCCAACCCTCCAAAGGAGTTGGGTGGCAGCAAGGTGGTTACCTGGAAAGACTATCAGACATTGGAAGAAAAGCATGCTGACGGCAGTGTGGAGAAACTCAACATGCCGACAACAAGCAATGTGTTGCAGTGGTTCTGTGATGACAATACTAAGGTAAGTGTTCGTCCTTCAGGTACAGAGCCAAAAATCAAGTTCTATATTGAGGTGAAGGATCCTTCCTTCAAGTGTGCTGGTTGTTACAACCGTTGTACAGCAGCTGCTATGGAGAAGATAGAGGCTATCAAGAAGAGCTTGAACTTGGAATAGACAGGTTTTTAGTTATGGAGGTAATACCTCTATAGTATCTCTTATTTATACTGCGGGTGACTGAGAAGTTGCCTGCAGTTCTTATTTTGTATAAAAGACTGAACTTTAGCAAGTTTAGAAGTTGTAGAAGTTAAAGAAGTTATCACGTTAAACCACACTCCCTTCGGTTTTGAATAGAAAAGCTTCGAAAAATGAAAGCGGCTTCGATAGTCAATAAAGCCTATTGCGTAGAACAATGAAAGCGGCTTCGTAAGCAGTTGAAGCCTATTGCATTATTCTGATATTTTGCGAAAGTTGTGGTTTAACGATTTTAGTTGACCACTTTACGCTTTATTAATAATACGAGTTG
>ERZ1026878.449-NODE-449-length-32307-cov-5.827329_pt1 | contig 32307 bp, 36 predicted proteins | sample MGYA00380169_ERZ1026878 | MGnify/ENA primary metagenome ERZ1026878 (study PRJEB33269, sample SAMEA4719805) | human gut metagenome | biome: human-associated habitat; feature: organic feature; material: feces | place: Cameroon | collected 2013-10 ...
CAGGTGCCCCCTCTCCAAAATATTCAATTGCCGCATTCTGTAAATCACTAACGCCTAACATATTCCGGACAATCGTATAATCATTTTCAAACCGATCGTTCAGTATAACGGCTTGATCATAAACATTCCTCGAAAGATATATGAAACCTCCGTCAACCTCAAGCATCATACAGTTTTCCTGTGCTATATTGGTTTTCTTTGTTCTGAATAAAATCATAGCAACTTAAACCCCTTTCATATAATTTTAATAAAATAGCTACATCACTAAACTTACCACGTTCCACAACAAACACTCTGTACATCAAACATAAGCGTTGTGTATCGATCGACTTAGTAAGATTTGTAGCCTCACCAGTTTTGAAGTATGTACACTTACTCTCCATCAGTTTTTTAATATTATTAATAATTGCATAGAGTGTTACATCATTTCCAAAACTTGCTATACATTTCTTTAATGAACTTTCACGCCAACGTGCTAACCATAAATACTGTAATAAGACAGTTCTTGGGTAAACAGTTTTATTCAAGATAAAATAGGGCTGAACCATTTTCTCAGTTATTGTATTGAATGAACCAAATTCTGTATACAACAACCCAGCCGTTTGCTCCATCGTATCTGTATCATGGTCTATTGATTTGTAGATCAACAGCTGAACTCCTTTTGCAAATAAGAGATTTCGACTGCTACATATGCTTTGGAAGATTTCAAATGGTTTTACTTTCTCTTCCGTATGTATATGTGTGTCTCGCATTGTCAAGTAATCTACCTGTTGTTCTGGTAGATATATGCTGATGCGTAAATGCTTGTATTTCTCTTCAATAGCCACAAAGTCCTTAACATCCTGAATGTTTGTTGGCTTAATGCCAATGTCCCATGCCCCTGTCAGTTTCACAGTTAATGTATTAGCTATCTTGTAAAAACTACTAAAATCAGAAAATATAAAATCATGATTCCCAACTTTAGTAGTTTTTGTGATTGGTATAATGCTATACATTATTTCAACCTTTCTTGTTTAGCCTGCTTATTCTTGCGATATTCCCTACTCAACTTCATAATATTGAACACGTCAACGTCCTTAATCTCAATATTATCCATATAAGCATAATAAACTTCCTGAAATTCAGCAGGCATTGTCTTAGCTTCTGCCTCTTCCATACTGATTAAGTCAAATACAGAAATATACTCATCTTCAGATATCTCTACAGCTTTCTGTAATTTCCCATCAATGTAGACAATCTTATCAAATGGTAAAGAATCAGCCTGCATGATTCTCGTAATCGGATCACTATTATACTGCCTGACCAAATCATTAATAGGAAATTCTTCATCAATGTAATCTTTCAACGTCATTATCAATATAACCTCCATTCATACTCTGAAGCAGATATGTTAAGTCACAGCCACATTCCTGCTTCTTTCTTTGTAGTTCCATAATCATTGCATCTAACTGTGATGCTATGACTTCCAAATTTTGTGTCATTTGTTTACTCTCCTGGCATATTATCAAGCTTCTTTTTCACTTCCGACACTACCCATGCTTTAAACTCATCAGGCGACATAATCGGTATTCCATGTGACAAGGCGACTTCAGCTTTACCTCTATTGGGCGTATCTTTTTCCTGAATAAGGGCAGCAACACCTGTAGCACGCTTATGCTCTGCAATACGAATGTCTACTAAACCGTCCATTACTTCATTAATACACCCTATAAAGACATTTCGGTTATCGTAACCTCTTATTGCCCCAGATAGCATGACTGTGCAGGATAGCACACATTTATACTTCTGAATCTTAGGCATTTTTACATCAACATATTTGAGCCCTTCATATAACAATTCTTTATTATTGTCTAGCAATGTCCTATACTTGCCCTTATAGCTTGCAAAAATGTCATCTAAAGTTTTATAAGTGTCAGTAACCTCACCCCAAGAAGTATCAACGCCCTCAATAAACGACAGGCGTAAGAATGTGTAGAGTGATATCCTTGGCTTTTCCTGCAGAATTTCTGGCAGAGCCGCATAATGATTTGTCAAGCCACGACTCTTAACAATTTTTTCTGCTGTAGCTTCACCAATACCCTTCACTTGTAATATGTCACACATACCAACAATTTTTAGTGCAAGCTTATGGTAACAATAGGGATTAGCGCAACGTCTTTTGGTAATACATCCCTTATCATTGTAATAATTCTCCATTGGACTTCTACATGTACAAGTATCTTTAAGATTATCTTTCAACCAAGCAGGCAGATATAAATCATCCGCCTGCTTAACCCATCCAACATAATTTGGCATTCTAATTCTCCTTACTCTACTATCACTTCTTCAGCTTTCGTAATTACCCTTACGCCATTGCTTAATGTGCAATAAGTAATTCTGATGACCATATTCCCAGATTCATCGATGGCAATGTAACGATCTGGAGCCAGTGTCATAAACCCTTCATTACCATCAGCCATAAAGTAATGAATGAAACACTGCATACCTCTTGAGCCAATTTTCTCGTAATCGACATTTACCTGGCTTGTCACATAAGTTAAATTACTTGAGTCAGTTCCCTCTGGTATTTCAATCTCATCCAAGCCTAACCATGTTTTACTCTTCAGCATCTTGAACTCATCGGAAGCCGAATCCAGATATGGGACTAATTCCTTTTCATATAGAGCTTTCCGCTGCTCCTCTGCTTCCGAAATCAATGTATCTGCCGGTATTTCATTGAACTCATTATCCTCAATTTCATATCCGGTATAACCTGCCTGTCGCAATGCCTCAATCTCTTCATCTGTGTAGGTGAAGATATCAATAAATGTATCCTCTGTTGAAGCAATCTCTGCTGCTTCTTCATCTGTGATGATATCTGACTTAGAGCCTTTACTCGATCCAATTGCAATTGCAACAATCAACAACACAGCACCTATGATTGCTACGACAGCCAATATCTTCGGATTAAGTGCCAACTTCTTTCGTTCAACATCCTCACCATCTTTATGTTCCGGTTCATCATTATCATCACCATCAAGCGGCACGTCATCATCTAATAGGTCATCAAAATCATCTGTAGGGTTATACTCCCTATCCTGTTGCAGGATATCCTCATTCTTCTCTTCTACTTTCAATTGATTACACTCCTCTCAACTATAAAAAGGGGTTACAGAAGTAACCCCTAAATAGCATATTTCTTTTCCTCTTCCTTGTTAAACTTCAAACGCTGATAGATGATATTGTCTATATCATCAGGCATGTAGTCTATTTTATATTCTGTGTTCTCTAGTTTTCCCTGTGTATAGAATTGCACTCTATAGAAACTGGAGTTCTTATGCAACTCCTTTACAGCTGATCTAATTGCATCAGCTGACACTGGCAGATTATCAAAATCTGAAATATCTATTGTCACAGAATTTAACATGAACGTGCAATATGACCTCTTGTATTCATGTTCAACATGCTGCTCTTCCACAACAACATCCTCTTTACCTGAAAATTCATCCTCTTCATCTTCGTCAGGAAGAATTGCCTGACCATCCGCATCAAGCTGAATAAACTCTTCGATATCATCAAAGCTCTGAATAAAGTTCTTGTCCTCTTCTTTGTCAAGATCAATAGTAGGGTCTTCAGGTAATCTAGACGCAGACTCTGCCATATAACGCTTTGTTGCTTCAAGAATGGCTTCAGTATGCTCAAACTTTTCATCTTTCTTGATTTTAATAGCAATCAGCGTATGAGTAAGTTCCGGATGCGTTACATGCGCAGCTACAGCTTCCGGTGTCTTATACTGCTGGATTAAATCGTCCATATACTTCTTAAGACGGTTATTACGGTAAGCAGATAAATCCTCAAGATACCATTCAAAGGTACTATCCATAAGACGCTGGACTGTTAAGAGCTTATCACCATCCTTAGTATAGTGCCTGCTTAACTCTTCCATCTCACCATTCACAAGCATATACGCCTCTTTATGTCTACCTTCTTCTATAAGTTCTTTACAAAGACGCTTGATTATCAGAGGTCTTGCTTTCTTTTCTGTATCACTTAGAGCCCTTGGTGTCTTAAAGTCAGTAATTTCTGTACCTGTTATAACACTTGCCTCTTCTGCTAGACCTTCCCGCTGCAAATCTTTACTGAACAACTGGAGTATCTTACTCCGCAGATCTTTGCAGTGCGCCTGCATAGACATGGCTTCTTTCCAATCATATGCATCATTATACGTATAATAATGCAACAGTCTTGTCTTGTTTTTATCCCATGCTTCAATAATCTCATCTCTGAAGTGTAAGTCAAGCTCATAAGCATCAAGTTTTCCATCGTACCAAGAATTAACCATGGCTGGCGCTGAATAGAATGGTGGCGCTCCTGCAATCTTCACTTCCATACAGACCTTAAACATTGTAATGATTTCTTCAGGTGGAATACTCTTATGAGATGAAACTAATAATTCATCATGGATAGGCAGCATTACTCTCACTAATGGTAGATACCTGCCACACGATTCCACCAGCTTATCCCAACCCTTCTTATGAATATAATCCATTACATTACACTGGCATATTTTAAGCAGGTCTGCTCCAAATCCTTGAATAGGGAAATTATTAGCAGCCCTTATCAAACTACTTTTTCTCTTCTCATCAATTGTTGGATCTAGCAACTCTGGGAAATAACGACGCCTACCAAACCTTGTTTTCAGATAACCATATGTACAAGCATCATGTTTATTCTTCTCTACCTGCATTTTAATATACGGAAAGCCATTGTAAAATCCAGTAATTGAATTTATAGCATCCACATAATCTTCTGTCGTATAATCAGGACCTTTATTCTTCTTTGCAAGGCCATAAGCTGACATCATATACACGACACCAAAGTTAGTGGACTTACCATTTCTCCTTTGTTCTGCTGATATTGCCCACACAGGCTTTTTAGTCAAGATTGAGAGGATAGCTCTGTGTGCATCGACATCCATATCGCTTTCAATATTGATTAAGTCCTGCTGTCCTGCAACAAATGGCAAGATTCTCAACTCTACTTGCTTAAAGTCAGACGACCATAAGTTATAATCTTCAGTGTCAGCTGCAATAGACATTTTCATCGCATCCGAATACTGGTGAGCATCTGATGTTGCACGTCCAGTAGCAGCACCACACTGATTAAGACCAAACTGTACTCTGTCCTGTCTGGACTTCCTGTCAATTCGCTTCAAAGCGCCTAATTCCTTAAAATGCTTAGCATATGCTGCTAAAACGACTAAGCTCGGGTAACGGTTAGATGCCATTTCCTTACCCTTAACCACCACTTTGCCATTGAGGTCTACAATATCCTTATATTCTTTTGAATCTGCAGCTTTAATTCTGCCTGCTTCGATAATAGCATTTAAAGCTATGTTAGATGTAGACGGGGCGCCGGTTTTAGTCCTTACCTTTATAGGTGCCCGTAAGTTCTCATAAAAGATTCTACGTCTGACGTCATTGGAATTAATATTTGCAGACAGTTTGTGGAACTTCTTAAAAGTATCTGCTAAGAAGTCTACAACATACTGTTCATTTTCAATAGCTTTTAACAGATATTCCCTCAATGTTCGCATACCATAAAACTCCATTTCAGCAGTCATGCTAATCAGCCTGTCCTCTAAATCAAGTATGCCTAGTTCATCGGCTGGTAGCTCCTTTAACAGATTGTTCCAGACACATATAGCATTTGCAGTATCCATGCAAGCATAGAGTTCTACAAGCTCTGGCGGTAAAACGTTAAATTTAATATCCTTCTTATTCTTAAATATTTCATTTAGCTCCAGGAACTTAACCTTACGTATCCTGGCAGCAAGACTTTTCAAAGCATGCGTATCTCTTTTAAATACTGGATTAACAAGAATAGACAAAAGCATAGAGTCTCCATCTGCTCGTAAGTCTAAGAACTCTGGAGCATGCTCTTCCCAATTCTCATCCCATTCCCTTGCATAATGGGAATTTCCAACATAGTGCTTACTCTCCTTCCATATCCCCTGTTTCTCTACCTTAACATTATGACCAATGATCTTAACATCCTTCGGCTGATTATTGACTGTTTCGACAATCTTAGTTAAATAAGAGATAGGCAAATTATATGGGAAGTTTAACTGCCTGAATGGAAAATAAGTACCTTCATTCTCATTCCAAGAAAGAACAACACCAACAAGCACATCATCACCTAACATTGACCAACCAAGACCTGTAGTCTCTAAGTCGATAGCCTTTACTTTTGTTGGTGCATTTTTCCACAGTTCTAGCCGTTCTTCAGCTTCCTCCATGGATAGGACAACTTTCGTGTCGTAATTCTTCATATGCTCTAACGGATACTTTGCCTTCAGATATTCGACTGAATAATAATCACCAGTAGATTTATCAACAATATGGTGGTCCGTCAATTGTCCATAATCTTCATACAAACCATCATTAATTGGAATAGCTTTACTCACCATTTTGGAATTTACGTTGTCAAAAATAATTGTAGCTTCTTTTGTCTCATAAAACTCCTCAACTGTATAGCCGGAATCCATAACCACGTACCAACGCAGACCTAACTTAGGCGCCTCTTTTTCTTGCGTGATCTTTATCCTTCCATCAACGATGTTCATTTCCTGTTTCATATTTGCAGAAAATGTAGATGCATCTGCGATTGTCCTAAGTATGACTTCTACAAGCTTTTGATCGCCATTATACTTGATTCTACCTTTTGTAGCCAAATAAGCAGCATCACAAGTAGAGGTATCAATCGTGTTATATTTTGCAAGATCCTCTATAACGTCAAATCTTGTGAAACTTGTACCATCATCACTCCAAACAATCTGATATGTTTTATTAGACTCGTGTAAAGTGAGACTTCCAAACTTTTGCACGACTTAGCACCTCCTCATTGTAATAACCATGCACACTCACCGTAATATCCTCATCTGGTACTGCAACGTATAAATAACCATCTGATTCCAGGATTGTCTTGCATCTCTGTGCATGCAGAGTGTCAATAAGACTATCACGTAGCTTCGTGTACACGTCTACCATCTTTCTAAGCATAAGTATTGATACAGGCGATGTATTAATCTCTTCATCGAATAAGAAAATCTCACTAAGACGATTGTGAAATGTAGCATATTCTTTATAAAAGTACAAAAGTACAACTGACATCTCTTCTGTCTTTTGGTACATACCTGCTGTCAAACAAAATGCCAATACTCTATCTTTTTCTGGTAAATTCTCTCCAAATATCTGTGTCATACCATGGATCAAATCAAACCTAACAATCACTCTATTTCTTATATTTGCATTATTATACTCAACCAAATTAGGGACTACAGGAAACTCAAATGGTGTTAGCTGTAATTCCTTTTCGATATGAACGTACTCTAATTCTATCGTTTCCATCTTTGATGTACCTCGCTATATCATCAAATTTCTCGCCTTCTGGTAACGTTTCTTTCAAATCAAACCGCATTCCAATATCAATTAAGGTCTCTATGTCAACCATAGAGACCTCACTAATCTTAAACACTGGTATTTTCCCACACACCACGACCACCTCTCTTCCAATAATCCATAAAGTCTGAAATAGACATATACCTCAAGTAGTCACTTCTAAAATCTTCATAGAGTATGAGATAGCCTGATGTACTTAAAAGAGCTATCGCCCCCGGTATTACCTTATCCATAGAAAATGGTACTGCAACACCGTCAGCATTACGTAAGACTCCGTCGTCAACTTCGTAAGTAATCATTCTTGTTGAACAGCTCTTATCAATATTTTCCTTATAAAATTGTAAAAACTTCTTGACGGCTTTAGGTTTATCTACCCAAGAGCTTCTTTTCGTTCTTATGATATTCAATGCTATAGCTATATCATCCATTCTTGTCTGGACTACAAATTCTGTAGCATAATCATTATCATCTTCTGTAGCTTGTTTGGCTACTTTTAAAACTTCCTCTGGGGTTAATGCATCAATAATATTACGATTAGCATAACCATACTCTTCGAGGTACTCTTCATTTGACATGATGTACTGGCATACAGCAGAATCAATGACCTCAGGTGTGTACTGTGTTGGGTCTTCTATTGCCAAATCTAAACCAAGTATAGTACAGACACGTATCAGCTCTTGCGCAGCATGATAATATCTGTCTTCTTCTTCGCCATTAATCCAGCTAACCAGCTTCCTAAAGATCATACCTGTATTATCCTCAATGACAAACTTAGTCGTCAGATTACCACAGCTATCTACCCTGTAAACATCAGCATTGCATATAAAGCGTGGACGTAGCTCAACCCCTGCTTTTTCGAGTTTCTTAGCCGCAATAACAAAAGACAATAATGAACCCTGATATTTAAGAGAACCATCAAACAGCACCTTTAACAGATAGGGAAGTTTCTTTTTAGCATCTTCAACATCATCCAAAGAGTAATCTTCAACCTCTTCGATCACATCTGCTGGTGAGACAAGACCATCTTCCTCATCTTCCCACAAGTCAAAAGTCTGGATCTGTGCACTCTTTGCACCATCTCTCTTAAAACGGTATCCTTTGACTATATCTGACACATACTTTACAACAAACGCTTCATCAATATCTTCCATCCTCGTGTAGTAATCTGTAATCTCGGACGTCTCCTCTTCTCTATCAACACCATCATCATTTGGACGTGCTTTCTCCGCTACAAAATCCTTTACATTACTTCTCATTATATCCTGCACTGTAAAGTCAATAGTGTCTTTGTTATTATTACGCAATAGCTCACGGATAAGATGGTACTGCCCACTAATAGGGAAAAATGCATCTTCCCCTGGAGTACCCTCTCTTGATAAAACATCCTCAATTACTGTTTTACACGGGTAGGTTAGAACTTTATTTGCAATATAAAACATGTTAAGACTCCTTTAATTCATTTTTCAAAACTGCCTGAATAACAATTTGTATCTGAGGACCAAGGACTCTTGGAACTCTATACTCCTGAATATCTTGCTTCAATTTTGTAATAGGGTCATAGGGGTACTCTTGCAAATACTTACCTGCAATCTCCGTTGCATTCATCTTTAGAATATTGTCACTTTGAACATTTTGATACATTCTTATAACTTCTTGCCTAATCATACTTCTCCTTTTAGAGATTACTGAACCAATCATCCAGTGAAGGCTCTTCTACTGCCTTTTCATTAACAATATTATTAACAAACTCTGGCTTACTATCTTCAACTTTTTCCAGCTTATTACTGGAAACAAGCTGATTAAACAGGTATTGCATGTCGTTAGACATAATACCTGTAAGCATTTGAAGTTCCAGTACTACTTGCTCCTTCTGCATATCACATAGTCTCCTGTAAAAGCGAAATCTCCTGCTTCTGTATATCAGACAACTTGAATATTAAATGCTCTGCTTCACTATCCAATTCATTTACGAATTGATTAAAAAGCAGAACATCTATATTTTTAGTCTTTTTCTGGTTATATTGTTTACAACAGCTGTAAATAAGATTCCGTTCATCATAACGAGATGGATCCAAAGCTCCTGCCTGTACTAGACAATATTCCAAACGAATTGCTGCAGACTCACATTGCTGTTTAAAAAATTCTAACCTTTTCTCATCTACAGCACAATTCTTATTAAACTCAGTAGTAAGATTTGTTAGCGCCTTTCTCACAGCGGAGGCAACAAAGTATGTGTCAATCCGTTCAAGTGAATCAGCAATTTCAAGCATTTTCTCACATTCTTGCTGAATTTCCTGTACTGACGTTTTAACCATTTAATCACCTTTCTACATACATAAGAACATCAGAAATATCAATCAATTCATTTGTACAACCTATTGGATGTACATTAACTAATGAATCTGAAATTAATGTCTTTTTCACAGACCAGTCAACTAAACTGCACTTTCTTAAATACAAACAGCAGATATAAATCTGGTTGTTAACAATTGGCTGTATATGTCTGAAATTCTCTGGGACTAATGACATACAATAGTCCTTAAACACCTCAGCTGATTTAGTATGGTGTGCTAAATCAGCTATATCTATTTTTGATGTACCAACAATCATATGCCTACCTGCTTTGCAGCTGTATTTCCTGATACGATACAGCACCTAGTAGCAACTGTTCAGCAGCCAACTTGATAATGCCATCTCTTGTTACATTTGCCGTTACTTTTACAATACCTGAATCTACCTCCATTACACGACCATAATCATATTCTAATGTACCGATATACGCATTCTTTGCTGCAATAGCACTATCACCTTGATACAGTCGTAAACGTAAAATAGAGTCTGCTGTTGAGTTTGTCACCACTACATTACCTGATGCCGGGATAATTGTATTACCATCTATTAATGTAATTGTCTTACCAAAAGAGTCTTCAATACACAATCTCTTGGTAACGTCATCAACTATATCAAATGCTATCCCCTGTTCATACATCTCCGCATATAAAGCAACACCTTTAGCAACTGTAAGGTCGGGCGCACAATCACCAATAACTTCCTCAATGCCTAAGGCATCTAAAACCATTTCTTTCAGATAAGGACAATTTGTTGACCCACCAACAAATATGATCTTAGGCTCTTCACTTGCCGGAAGGTTGTTTGAAATAACATACTGTGTCCTGCGGATAGTCTCCCAGAAAACATCCTTAACAATCTGTTTGTATCTTTCAACTGAAAGTGTGTACTTCATCTCAATACCAAAATCAGCTAAATCTACAAGAACATCAGACCGCATTGTCTGTAAATTCTCTTTTGCATGACGCATCATATTCTTCAATTTCTTCTTATTTGCAGCATTCCTATAACGGATAGGAATCTTTGCAACCTTAATTACCTCATCCACAAGAGCATTATCAAGGTCATCTCCACCTAATACACAGCCATCTGTAGCGATAACTGTATAATTACCTGCCCTTGCATCAATTATTGTAATATCAAAAGTCCCTCCACCAAGGTCATAAACGACAATAAGATCCTTCATGTCACGGCAAACATATAATGATGCCGCTGTTGGCTCATTGATCAAACACTTAACGTCCAATCCTGCCATGTCAGCTGCTTTATTAACAGCTTCTCTCTGTGAGGTTGAAAAATATGCTGGCACAGAAACAATAACATCTTTTACAACCTCGTTAGTCTGCTTGCTTGCCTGGTCAGCTAATTCTCTCAGTATAATTGAAGAACAAACAACAGCTTCCTGCCCATCAGCACCAATAGACATATCTGTTTTATAAGATGCAACAATATCTGGAGAAACTTCATCCCTTTCTACCTGTTTCTTTTTCTTGATATCTACATTTGAAGATACCAGACCAGAAAACAACTTATCACCATTTCCTATTAAACTGTTTGTTGTTCCTAAATCAATTCCATAGACCATAACAATACCTCTTTCTTCTAATATAATAGGAGAAGTACAATTCCATACTTCTCCCAATTTTACGTACTGCTAACTATTCTTCAATTATATATGGCGCACAGCCTATGAATTTTTCGCACCCCATTCATCGGCTGAAGCTTTCAATAAATCATAGATATCTTGTGGCTCTGCGTTAAGCATGCAATGACTCTTGTATTTCGTAGAATCCAAGTAGCCATCAATTGCAATATCATGCATAATTGTCTGGACTGTCTGCATATTCTCACAAACCATAATAATCGTATCATAATAGCACTCACCTGCAGGCAGCGATTCAATAGCTGCACACGTAAAGTGTATACCAGGAAGATCTGGAATCTCATCGAATCCATCTGCATTAATTAACAATTCCATATTTGTAACGGCATCTGCAGATATTACCTCAACAACACTTAACATATTTCTGTCATCTACATTTTTATATAACAACCTCATTTAACTCGCACTCCTATCTATCATCTCTCTGTACTCATCATACTTTCCTGCCCACTTTTGTTGCAATTCATCTGTCTTAGTCTGATTTAGCACTGCTGTTGCCTCTGACCTTATATCAAAGGCAATAGGTGAGCCAATCTGTAAATTTGAATCTAGTATGTATTGCAAATTAGTCACGCTAACCTGTCTTCTCGTACCGCCATTATAGACTACTGGTTTAATACCAACTTTCATTGCATTACCATAAGCACCATGGTTCTCAAGATATTCCGTAACATAAGACTGCATTACCTCTTCCTGCCAATGACCTACACGTATAGCCAACTGGTAACTGACATTTTCAATAACTAAGCCATCATTCGGTATATCATAATTCTTATCTACCCTCTCCATAAGTTTCATGGCGCTACAAAGCTGAGCATAGTTATTTACAGTCCTCCTATACGGTGTTGTAAAACCATAGGCTGTAAGAACATCATACATATCGCCCAATATTTCAGTATCTTCTGACTGAATATTAAATGCGACAAACTGCAGATACTCCGGTCTATTGTTACTTAAACAAGTAACGACAGAACTTCTCTGTGAAGTATTCAGCGAAAACTCAATCAGAAACAACGGCCACTTACTATTAGGTATGACAGTCTCTCCTGTGACCTTAACACGACCCATTAAGGGAATCTGCTGAGGCACAATCATGCGTACAAGATCTGCATTTAGTGAGTTACCACCTCGTCCACGGGTTTCAGCAGAAATTGGCTTACCATTGTAATAGTTAACCTGAATATTCCAACCGTCTGCCTTGAACGACAATCTTGATGGGCTTGAAAGATATTTAAACGTATCTTCAAACTCAGTCATTGTATTAATTGATCGTATAGATTCTGATTTATGCTCAAACTTAATATCCCTATACAAATCTGTACGACCATATTTTTGAAGCAACTCTATAGGGCAAGGGTCATCTGACCAACTGCGCTTTAAGTACTCATTATCCGGGTCTTCTCGCCGCACCAAATCTTCCACATTTCGATATTCAATATCATCAATAAAATCTTCGCCAATAGCGTAACACCACCGTGCTATGATATAGCGATCTACATTACTCATTACCATACTGTAACCTCACATTACCAAACTTTCATCATATCTGGTTAAGGATTAATCCTTAACCAGCAAAACATCATATTTCTCAACAACAGACCTCCAGCCAGCCTCTATCGTATACTCTAATTGAGCCATACTGGATACTTTGTCTATATTCTGCAATAACTGCACAGACCCTACATCTTCCCCTGGCTGCAGCACTATAGTATCAACCACAGGCATACCATCTTGATAAAGTCTTAGACTTACAGGATAGCTGTTCTCTGCAGAATTAAACATATTTACAGAAATACTACCATCCCGAAAAGACATAGAGGTATTATACGTTATGATATGGTTCATACATGGAACGTTAATAGTCACAACCAACATAAACACTATCGCTAGTAGTACTATTATGTGTGGCAAATAGGAATATCTTTTAACCGTATGCACCACAGCGCCATCTATGACATCAGATGATTTTATCTCTGTATGTGCAGGCATATCAGAATACCTTCTGCCTTTATATAAATAGAACTCTACCATTACTTAACCCTCTTTAAACAATATTTCAGGATTGACAGGATTTCCATTGATATACAATGCTAAGTGCAGATGCGGTCCTGTTGTCCGTGTTCCTGTATTTCCTGAACGTGCTATCACATCATACTGTGAAACTTGCTGTCCTTTCTCACATAAAATCTCACTTAAATGGCAATAATAAGACCTGACACCATTACCATGGTCCACATTAACATAATAGCCACCAGCAGTTGTATAACCAGTCCCTATCACAGTACCATTAAATAGAGCTAAAACGTCAGTACCCACATTAGCGCGTAAATCAATCCCACCATGATATGAAACACTAACACCAGAAATAGGATCAATTCTATTACCATACCCAGACGTCATAACAGATGCTTTTCCTAATGGATAAACAACATTGTAGACATCCCCAAGTACTTTAACATTTGATGCTTCCTTGTACGTCTGCTGTAGCTCGGAAACCTCTGCTGTTAGCTCATCCAAGGTATCGTAATCTGCAATACGCTTTTCAGATAAGGAGAACTTATCATATTCCCTCAAGAGTTGATTCATTTTCGACAAGTTCATCTTATAAGCTTTATCAAGCTGCACTAATGTTTCCCAATCCTTATCAAAAGAGTCTGAGATTTGCTTGCTTATTTCCAGACTATGCTTTGATAATTCTTTTATCTCTTTACTAATCCTATTTTTCTCATCTGTCTGCCATTGCAAGGCTGCTTCTAATAGAGCATTATGCATTTCAGCATCGTTAACCAGTTTCTCGGCATCCGCTAGTTTACCTGCTGCTTCCAAATATTCCTTTTGAAGCAGACTGTAGTCATCTAACTGTGCTTCATTGTAAATAGCAAATAAGTCATTAACTGTATCCATATGCTCTTCAGCAGCAACTGCTGTAGCTGCTATACTGAAAAATATAGCAACTACAACAATAGCAGACATTATACGCTTCATTCCTGTATAGCCAGTGAATTATGGATTACAGTAAGATCAATATATTCTTCATTTTCATTGATGCTTGCAACATAATCTGCATGCTGGCTATTAAACTCATCTACTTTTTCCTGCAACTCTGACATATTAACTGTCGTCTTCTCCAGTCGTTCAACAATTGTCAAAAGCTCCTCTGTAACAACATCAAAGTAGATTAAAATATCCGACTGGTTAGAATAAGAATCTATATCATCACAATTATTCATTGTAATAACCTTAGATACATTATTCATACTTTTGATATTGTGATACTTCCTTTTCACTTCTGAATATTTATAATTTACAATTTCAGAAAACATTAATAGTTACTTCTCCTTTCTACATAACCTGGCACTGCAGAACCAAACTGCAATGGTAATCCAAAGGAATACCTGATGATTGGCAATTTCAAATCATCTTTACCTGATGTGATGATAGATCTAGATATACCCTGCTGAATATCTTCCATAAATACTGTAGAAAATACATCATTACGTAATAACGGCACTTTCTTAATTCCCCTTATTGTATCTATAAAAACACAATCAGTTGAATCGTGACCATAGAACTCCTGCATTGTATAATAGATGCCTGGTTTAAAGTAATCATTACCTCTTATACATATTTTAAAAGACATCTGTGACACAAGTACTTCAAAGTGCTTAAAGCTAACAAAAGCTTCCTTTCGGTAAATATTAAACAATATCAAAGCTAAATATTTCTTAGCGTAGTCTGCACCCAGGTAGTCTAGTATTTCATGCATATCTTTATATCCAATATGTTTCTGGATTGTCTCACCAACTTCAACATGCTCTTTAAGCTGTGTATCTTCATATACGACTACCTTCCGGTTAGCTAACTTGTTTACTATTTTTCCCTGAGCATTCTCACCCATAATACGGACGAGTTTTGTACCATTACCTAAAGACACAGTTTTGATATCTCCAGCTACAGGGGATATATAATCATAACCAATTGGTTGCCCTACCTTACGCTTATGCTGAAGTCCTGTATATTCTTCAGTCAAACCAAATGATGATGTAAGGTTCTTAACACCAGCAACACCACCAGACTGGAAGTTCTTCATAATAAGCTGTGTGCCTGGCTCTCCTATCGAACCTGATGCAAGAGCTCCCACAGGTTCACCAACAATTGCCATCGCATTTGTAGCAGGACTTAATCCATAGCATTTTGCACAGCACGGGCATTTACATGTAATAGGGGATCGTAACCTAATTCCAGGCTTGGCGTTGAATTTGCCGTCCTCAACAGAGGCAATATACTTATCATACATAACACTAGCCTCTTTTTCAGATTCAATCATGTATTCCTCACCAACAATGTACTTGCCTACCAAAACACTGATCATTAATGATTTCACATAACTGTTATCAATAGCATCTTCACCCGTTAAGCTGTCACTCACAAACTGCTTCAGAAAATCATAATCAAGCAGCAACCCTTCTGTATCACCACAGTCCTCAGTCACAATGCTTAGAGGGGAAGTAACATGTGACAACTTTCGTGAGAAATAACCAGGCCCATAAGTCTCTATGGATTTATCGATAAGACCTTCACGTCCACCATACGCTGTAATACCATGCTCCAATGCATCAAGCTGTTCTACATGGGAGTGTCTCATTATTGTATTGAACGCCTCTGATTCATTCTTCTTAACTCTACCCTTCATACCAAATATCTGTAAGAAGTTTGAATTGTTACCTCGAGCACCTGACTCTTTCATTTCAACAAACCCATTAGTCGAACCGAGACCTGCAACAATCTCTTTAGTCATCTTTTCTTCCAGCTCACGGAACTTAGTACTGTAATATGTTGCAAATGCTTCATCAGTCTCCAACCCCATGTTATACAATTCTTCACGTTCTTTTATCTCTTCCTCAAATTCTTCTTTCAGGTGAGTTGTATCTGGATAATTAACAACTGAAATAGTAGGTGTAAACATCTCAGTGACTGCAAACCCTAATTTTACAGTTTTATTGACTGTGTCTACAAAATCCTCTTTATAGTTAAGAACAATGTATTTATTGAACTCTTTGAAGAATTTCTCTTTAACAGGTTTTTCAGGAACATTAGGGTCTGTTGTAATCGGGATAACACCCAATCGAACATTTCGCATTCTTGAAGTCAGGCAAGCCCTTATTGCTGCCATACCTGCTGTCTCTGTAATCCCATTTAAAGTGACTGTATCATAAATTTTGATTGTGCCTTCCAATACTTGCCCAAGCAATACATTGTAATTTGCGACAGAAACATGCTTAGACTGAGGGAAATCCTCTGCTTTAACAGAACTTGCTTTCCACAACCCATGTATTATTTCCTGTCTTGGTGCGATATGACACTCACCATTACGGGGCAAAAACACATTATGCACTGCTCCCATTAGCTTTTCAGCCTCAACCTTAGCAGCATCTGTAACTATAGCCTCTGCGTGCATCTGGTCACCATCAAAGTCTGCATTAAATGCTGTTGTTGATAATGGGTTCATGACAATTGCATCACCATCAGTTGGAATAATCTTAAATGCTCTTAAACCAAGATTATAAAGAGTTGGCTGTCGACCTGTAATAATTACTTTACTTTTAGCAATACGCCTAACTATTGCTCGCCTGACTTCTCTTTTACTGTACCCAAGGCTTTCTGCTTTATTCCCACCTCGCTGATGATATTCCTTTACAATATCAACTTCCAGTAATTTTTCTAGCATATTGATAGGTACACCAATAGAGTCCAGCGACATGTTTGGATCAGATATAATAACTGATCGCCCTGAGTAATCGACACGGGCGCCTTGCATCTTATCACGGATAAGCCCCTTCTTACCTTTTAGAATCATCATTAGTGGCTTATAAGTCTTATCATACCGATTCTCACCTTCAGTCATAATGTTCTTTACACCTCTGACTAAATCCTGGTATGCAATACGCACTGTACTCAAACTAAGACTATGGTAAGATAAGAGTCGGCTTAATTCTGAACTTCTACGGAATACATTATCATAAGCAACTGTTAATTTATCTTCTTTGTTCATGAACTTTGGACGATACCCAACTGGTAGCACTGGTAACACCTGAAGCAACATATCATACAGAACCTGCTTGCTTTCACGAAGACAGAGTAATAGAGTCAGTCTGGAATAATATTTATTCACCTTTTCAGACACTATTTTGCTTATATTCACTGCAAGCTTCTCCACATCAATGTCTTCACGTGGTTTGTAACAATACTTATCAATAATCAACACACCATTGTCATCGTCAAAATCTCCATAGTTGTAAACATCCATATCGTCACTTATTCTGATTCCTGAACGTTTCAAGCCCTTAGCGACGATACTCAGTAGTATACTTCCAATTTCCTCTTCAACATCAAGGTTATTTATAAGATACCTAATATAATCACCGCCTAGCAGAATATCATTTGTATATACAGCATCAGCCGCTAGACTTTTTGCATCGATCTCAATCCCCTTACTCTTATCAAAGATAACGGAACCTTGCGCAATAGCCATAATATTAGGTTTATTTAAAATAGTCTTAATATTATTGCCTTCTGCGCCTACTAAGAATGGATTAAGGACAGGCATAGCTAGATCAATGTATGGACTCATATTGTAAGCATCTGAATCGTACATCATTGATTTAGGGTTGTTGATTCTGCCACATAACATGACAGATGACACTGAACGACCGACTGAACCTATCGAAGAACCTAAAGATTCAGTTACTGCACCCTCAAGGTTCTTCTTATCCTTGTCACTAAAAGGTCGAATAATCGCCATTTTTATACCTCCTGTAGATCTCTACCAAATTGCTTAAGAATACTTTCCAGTACTGTCTCATCAATATCAGACTTGTACAATAATTTAACAAACTGATCGTGTTCACCAGCAAACTTAACTGTTACAAATTGTGATAAATCATAAACGACAGACATAGGGCAATATGCACGCTTAGGCTGCCCAGAAGACACAATATGCAGGTTATTACGATAACTCTGTGCAATAATAGCCTGTGTTTCACTAAAATCAACAAGACCTGTACCTCTATACATGATAGCTGTAACAATAGAGGATTCCGTTTCTATAATATCTGTCTTACTCAAGAACTTCACAGGATGGTTTGGATAACATTCATAAGTCAAATGACCATCATATGTATTCACAGTGCCCTCCGTATCAGAAATGAATGCGATATCTCCTGGCTTATTATAGAAACATCCGGCATCAAAAGTAAGATCTCTGATAGCCGAAGGCACTCCGCCACCCTCAGCAGCTATAACTTTCTTCATTACAGGTATAAGCTCAGCATAACTTTTACTTACACCCTTAGGCTTTGTTACAAAATCCACAAGCTGGCTTACATCAGGCAATGCTACATTTATCCCGATTATTTTCCAATGTGGCACTTCATAATTAATTATTGCTGTACGAAGTTCTGAAGCTAACTGAACATACTCAAAATCATGTAAATTAGGGACTGTTAAAATTCCATTCTTTAATGTACAGTCTGCCAAAAGCTTTAAATATATCTGTGACATGAATAAACTCCTAATCTTTCTCTTTATAATAATTGGCAATTCCCATTAGTACACCAATGAGACCACTTCCAGCCATAACCTTAAGTGCACCATTGCCAACTACGATCAATACAAAACATATGGTGCTCATAACAATAAGTAAAACGATTCTTATAACACTCCACTGTTTCATCTTTTTACTTTTCTTATTGCACAGCATTCGTGTCAACACATCAAATGTTGGAACAATCAAAGTTACGAATACCAATATAATATAACCAGCATCCTTTGATAACAAAATTGCATATACCACACAGAATACAGATAATAGTGCTGCAAAAATGTATTCAAAAATACCACCTGTTTTACACAGCCTTGGTCCAACACACTCCTTACTAATTGGCCAGACTAAAGGACAGCCTTCCACCGTTAAACTATCAGCATACAAATGGGATAAGTAACCGACGGCTAACCCAAATACTAATGACTTTGTCACGTCATAGAATGACATGTTGCTTAAAATCAGAATGACAAATGGGAAAAGCAACGTATGCATAATACCCCTATGCTTTGTCAAAAATGGAAACCTCTTAGCCAACCGTTCACTCAACGCAATATTAATGAGTATGCATACACCCATAATTGACAAGCAAATTGTACCAACTACTTTAAACAGCCCTAAGAAGAAAGAAAGCACCAATAAAACCGAAGTTATAATCAGTGCAATCCTAGACATATATTTCACAAACTTAAATACCTTGTCTTTTGTTCTGCCTAACTTAGAATTGTGATGATCTATGTCAGGTAACATGGCACCCATTGGTGCTGTAATCATCCCCAAAGACATAAGAGGATGCCCTGTCAATACTGCATAAGTGACAATGCCCGCACCTGCAGCAAAACCAATTGTTTTATGAGTAGATCCTTGCATATAAATCCCCCTTTAATATGAATAAGGCTCTAGTATCTCTACTAGAGCCTTACGGTTATAGACAACTTTCTACTTCGCTGACTGAGCCGATATAACTTCTATCCTTGACTGAAGTGGCTGCACCACCCTCATGATTCTCCACTTTACTAAAAGTCATTGGCTTATAATAATGACGCATGCTGTATTCTTCAATAGTTTTATTTGGAAGCGCTCCTTCAAAATCTATAGTAATACCTAGCGCCTGTGCTAAAGCAACAAAATACTCTGTACTTCTCCTGATTCCATACTTAGGGTCAACTTTGTAGGCTGACGAGCTATTTAACTCATCAACTGTTAAGTTATTCCGGGCTATACCATTATCTCCACGTTCATTCTCCATCTCATGAAGTATATTGACGGCACCATATTGCATAAGTGCATCAAATTCCATGTAACCCATACGCTGACCACCGGATTTACTTGAACCTTTTGGCGGACTATTTAATTTAGCGATATATGGCTCTGTTAAATAACCAGCCCTTGCATGCTCCTTCTTTAAAACTTCGTGGTAAAGCTTATACACATAATTTACACCAACAAGGATAGGTGTATCAAAGTAGGTACCTGTCTTCGGGTTGATTAACCATGCGGTACCATCTTCATTGAAGCTACCTTCCCAATTACGGATTCGTGTTATGTTGTCATACAATCTGCTAATGTATTTAGGAGGAAGACCTTCAAACTGTGGCATAGCAAAAACAGACTCCCAGTCATCGGTATTAGCCAAATGCCAAATCAAGCTAAGTAATGTCCGGATCTCCTGAATGGTTGCTGAATTGAACGAATCGCACCTAATACGAATACCACTGATGTAGGCAACAAGCCCTAAATGGCATTCAAGAACCTGTCCTACATTCATACGTGATGGAACACCTTCAGGATTGTAACATAAGTCTAAGAACTCTCCATTCTTAAAAGCTGGCATGTCAGAGTTCTGCGTAATTCGAGGTGTAACACCTTTATTACCATGACGGTTAGCCATCTTATCACCCTGATTTGTATAGTCCAACGTAACAGTATTTGTGATAACTTGTGTACCTTCTTGACCTTTACTCTGCTCTGAGCTGCAGCTTAAGATAAACCCACGTGCATGTTCCGAGAATCTCTTGTAGTTACCATTCTTGGTCTTACCTACAGAATAACCCATATTATATAACTTATCATGGATCTTCTTATAGTCGTACTTATCAACATTGTTTACCTTAATATCTGAGAAATCTTTGGGTATCCTATACCTATCCGTAAAGCAGCCAAATGACATAGTATCGTAACCAAAACGCTGGGACATAAAGATACCATCCTCATAGTTGAAACCCTTTGACTTAAAACCAATAAGAGCATTACGCCCAGTTGTCATGGCATTGTCTTTGGTATAATTAGACCGAACCAAAATATCCCCAGCTTTTACATGATCGCCTACATTTACGTTTACCGACCGTATAATAACAGCATTCACTGAAGAGTCCCTAGGCTTAAAGTCATAAATAACAATATTTGAATCGTCATCAGCAGCTTCGTCAGGGTTATCGCCATAATAAATAGTGACATAGTTATTCTCTGCTTCGAGGATATAACCATCATACTCAGCATGAATTGCGTAGAAGTCTGATACATTAATTGCATCATAGAACGCAGAAGTAATTATCCACGGAATTTCGCCATCCACAAGACCTTTAGCCTGTTTAGCCATACTCAATCCGAAGATGACACGGGCAGAATCATTACCACCTGCAAATGGTATAGTCTGTGCTGTCAATGACATAGTCTGCTGTGGGTCACAATTCACATATTCCAAGTATTCGATATCAATATCAGCAACCGTCATTTTTTCCAGGCTATTACGAGCAGGTACTCTTGCAAGTACACGACCATGTGTTCTTATCTCTCTTGTAGTCCAATCCACATCCAGAGCAGATATACTTCCTATTCTGTATTTCTCCTCTTCTTGAACAGACATATACACTTTTGTGCTGTCTACAAATGCACGCTGACCTACATGCTTTATTTTATAATATGGTGTCAGCATCTTACCATTGACGATTGTACAAGCAGGTACTTTATTACTAACAATACCCATTGTCTTACCTGATGGTGTCTCATAAGGACAAATCCTATTGAAATGCCCCATAGACAAGCTATGCTGGGAACGCTTAATGGCATTCTTATCCGCAATGATTGTATTAATCTTATTGAATGAACTATAATATGCTATAGGGTTCATTTTATCAATGATGTTAACAACTTTCATTTTATAAAGCCTTTTCCACCACATGTCTGACAATTTGTAGAACATGCTCTCCATTTTATCAGGAGATGCAAAAGCACCCTTAGCTGTACGGTATGTGGATAAAAACTTAGTTTTGATAATATTTGTGTACTCATCAACTATCCCATCAAAAGCTTTATGGAATAATTCATTTGCCTGATTAACCTTTTTTCGCAAACCTAAATCCCTATCGGCAACAATATCATAATCCAAACCCTTACGGAGACGGTCATACAAAGATATCATTGCTAGGAGGTCATATGCAGTGAATGTCTTGCTTGCAGGTAGGATCTCACCTGATTCAGTAAGATATACATATTCATCAGATAAGCCAGCTCCAATGTCCTTCTTGCGGAAATGTCTGTTACCAACAATAGAGATTTCCAACGGCACATTTGTCTCAACAGATGTTTCTGGTGTCTGTTTGAGCCGCACATCTGTATACCCATTATAAGCAAGCATTTCCAGGAATCCGTCCGTTACCATGGTATTTGCTGGTATAACCGGGCATGCCTCTTTTTCAAAGTAATAGTCCTTACTAATAAACATGCCATCCTCACCAGGCAGTAACCCTTCAAGACATGAAACGATTTCTGTTCCTTGGCGAATAACAGGCAAAGGTATATTGGTTGCTGTACACTGACCAACCATATTAGGTATATACTTAATGTATAGCTCATTTATGCCACTTTGCTTAATCTTACGCAATACATTCTCAGTTACTAAAGTACCTACTTCAATAACTTCACCATTCTTTAATTCCACTGGTTCAAACAATGTCTCGCCTAATGCCCTATCCAACGAAAAGACCTCATTTAACCTGTCTCGTACAATTTCTACGCTGTAACCATCCGTTTTAAATTTCTGCAGTAGCTGTTCAACTACAGCAGTTGGTTTAGACATTGCTCTCCATTCAAGGTCTACATCATCTTTAAAAGCCTTAGCCAATTCTACAGATTTCAATTTCCTGAACATTGCAGCGCCATCAAGACCTTCTTCTGCTGCCAGCCCAAATAATATTTCAGTCGTCAGTACTGAGCCCTGACCTGCCTTAGTACCCATCTTACTGGAACTCTTAGAGATTGGCTTAATATTAAGATAATTACCACCTTTAGTAATTATCTTAAGCTCATCATCCCCATACGTAATATCATCATCCTGCACAAGCTCACTAATTAAGGCATAGGTTTTACCTTCCCGGTATACTGTCCCGAACATATCCATAACCGGAATCTTGAAGATTACAAAAGGCTTAGATAAATCCCCAAGACCTATGCCACCAAACGTTACTTCTAATGACCAATACGCATAACCTTTATAATTTTCATACCTGTCATTAAAAACCCTAGCTGACTCTAGCCACACAGCACTTTCACCACTAGCAGTCAACACCGCACTTAATTTATCAATCAGTTTCATGATATCCTGAGCCATGCCTTCATTTACATACTTCATATAAGACTTATACATATCGCATTCTTGATACACATAGTTCTTTTCAGGATAGGGTACTTTGCTAATACAAAGTACATCATTTTCTTCATCAAAAGAGTACATAGTTTTCTCCTTATTCGAAATACTCTAATACCTCAGAAACATAATCTGCATCGCCTGCATCATCAAGTTCACCACATACGATGTTAGATTCAATAGCAACTCTATTCTCTGGAATAAGAGCACCCTTAATGTAATCACATTCACCACACTCAAAGTCAGTCACAAAGATAAGACCATCTTCTATCTTTATAATACCTTTTACATCTGAAAATGCCGGATCATTGATATGGTCAACAAGTGAATCAATCACGTCATCATTAACAGCCTGTAATTCAAATTCTTCAAAACCTAATAATAGCTCTATACCAAAAGAACCATTACTCCTGAATACCTGAAAATTACCCCTGTCATCCTTGTGTGCAACTAACGGCATCAAATCACCATCATCTGTAAATGCAATTCCTACTCTACTAATTTCATCAACCTTCATAAATAAATCTCCTTTCAAAAATGTATAGAAACTATTTTTCCATTTTTATATGTCTACATAAGAATATTTTTTTCGTTTAGAAAGGAATATCGCTAATCAACTCATTCACAGAGTCAACAAAACCTTTCTGTGTCCAAATATAAAGTAGATGATTACCTTTAACTTTCAAATAGTAATAAGCATTATCTACTTTTATGCCTGTATACTTATCCTCCACGTCTACCTGCAATGATTCATTATCCTCATACTTATCTGAAATGTTATTGATGAGCATTATATAACAACTCTGTGCAGCCTTATTGTCTTCAAACTCAAAATATTCAGCCTGTGCATATGATGTTTTGTAAATTACAATTCCATCATCAGCAATTTTGAGCTTAGACGTGTCCGGATGGACGACAATATAACCTGACTGCTCCATCCATGTACTCATGGACTCTATTGACAGCACATCATGCTTCCTGTCAAACATAAGAAATGGGTCATACTTTATTATGACCCAAATAATAGCGAACGTTATGATTAGAGCAGATACTAGCAACCCATCAAGAATAGCTATTAACTTGCCCCAGCCAGCTTTTTCATAAATATCTTTTTTATACCAAAAGTTATGCGTAATAATCATACCTCCTTAACATCTCTACTTTTAAATTTAACTTAATTTGCTTTACTAGCCTGCTTACATAGGAATTAGATAACCCTATTGCCTTACCTATTGCGACATCATTCATATCACAGAAGTACTTTAGGTATATGATTTGCTGGCTTCTCTTAGGTAGAGATTTTATACATTCATGCAAAATTTCAATCTCATCATTTAAAATCACTGAATCTTCTATATTACGTGAGTATGGTAGAATCACATAATCAGCAAACTCGGAAACCCTTGCATAATACCTACGTTCAGAGTGTTCTTCCCTCCAATAGCTTCTTTTAACCTCTGTTTCAATCTCCAAAGATGTTTCTACTTCCCTGTATTCCTTTCTCAAAGTGTCATAACATTTCAGCATAAGTATCTTCCCTTCCCGAAAGATCCTATAGCCTAATACCACCTCACCTTTTTATCTGAAACCAGATAGTGGAATAATGCTTTGTCTAAAAGGTATAATAAGTCGCTATTAGAATATCCCTCTAAATTGTACTTATTAAACAGGTATGACTCCTGAATGAACCTTCTCCTTTCCTTAGAATTGCCTAGAATACATTGCAATTCCTCTTTATTACCTGAATTTACTTTACGTCTTATCTTTACTGCATCCTCTAGAGATATACTGTGTTCAGTATTGAGGCATATTTTATCCTGCATCAATACTGGGAGATAAGAGAGTTCAACAGCAGCTTTGAAGTCCACCATACCACTCAAATAGCATTCTTTAAGCAGATTACTAAAATAATGGACCCTGATGTACCGACTGATTGTCCTCTTCGACTTACCATACTGCTTAGCTAATACCTCTAAGGATGCTTCTACTGCTTCCTTCTGATCATTTCGATACCCCTGATGTTTCAATTTTTCATTTTTCATATATAGTGTCTCTCCAATGTCAATAATATTCTGTCTGTCCATATACTACCTTCCATCATACCATAGTTATTATAGCTATAAGATTCTTTCTATATTTGACAATGTGCAGTGAGAAGGCTGACTATTCTTCCTTCTCACTGTAATTAGACACTTATCTTGAAAAGTTGACTTAATACATCAGGGAACCCAATGAACCAATTACTGTAGCGAATACTGTAAAATACAACACTGCTACTATAATACTGCCTACAATTGTCATAATAAGTTTAGCTGTTGCATAATGTTTTCTTGTTGCATTGTTTTTATTGCACATCCAGACAACAAGCATCACAATATTAAGACATGGAATCATCATTAACAACTCCATCAGAATGAACTCACCAGTAGACACCTCAGATGTTGCCTTATTATTATCAGTTGAAGAACCATCCTCTAATAACGGCTCCTCAATCTTTTCAACTGCTTCTGCCTCAACTCTACGCTTTTCTTTCCTCTGTGGACGCTCCATTTTTACTGGCTGCTCCGACTGCACTAACACTCTCTGGCCACAATTACGGCAGATTAATGCACCTTGCTGTAACTCTTTCCCACACCTCTGACATACTAACATTACTAATCCTCCTTATTTTTGCAAATCTTACATATTCTGGTCAGTGTACCATCTTCCTCTTTAAAGATTTCATATTCATGGTCTTTAATTGGTATAGTCTCACTATTTAATTCTGCCCCGCACAAAGTACAGTATCTTTTTCTCAAGCCTGTCTCAGTACATGTTGGCTCAGTCACAACTTGCCAGTTCCCAGCGGAATGGCTTAGCGTCTCTAATTCTTTGCGCTCTAGATAGCCACACTTTTTACAAGTCCTGACCTGCACACCCTTGACCGTGCATGTAGGTACAGTTGATGTAGACCAGTCACCAAACTCATGGCTCAGCTTAGGCACTTCTTTTGTTTCTTTCTTATTACAATATTCACATATTCTTGTCTGCTCACCAACCGTGTCACATGTCGCCGGCTTTGTCACAGTATATTCACCAAAATTATGAGAACCAGTTGCTTTTAATACTTCAGTCTCTTTCTTTTGGCAATTCTTACAATATCTTGATTTAGAACCATCTACAGTACATGTTGCATTTGTGATACTATAATCTGACCAATTATGCCCTGTCGCAGTGACATTTTCATAACCCAGTACTACATTGCACACACTACATTTTGTCTCATTTATCCCATCCAGTTCACACGTAGGTGCTTGAATGCAAACAACTTCAATTTTATGTTCTTCTCCTCCAAGACAAGGACCATCTTTCACTTCAGGTAGACTTTCCGGCTCCATTACAACCTCAGTAACGGATGTACTGGCAATCTGGCTGGCATCTTCCACTGTTTCCGAGCTGGGCTCATAAGAAAAGCCAGGATCTATAGATATATTAGTTAATCCTGGCTTCTCTGTATCATTATGCTGTTTTTCATTTTCTTCTGCCTTTTCCGGTATCTCTTCCCTGATGATGATTGGTTCTGTTGATGGTTCATCAATAAATACTTTTTGCGGTATGCCACCACAGGCAGTAAGTAAAGAACAAACTACCAGTACGGTTGCAATGCTACCTCTCTGCATAGAACCCCTTTCTACACATAGGACACAATGTGATTAACAATTTCGTCAAATTCTTCACGTTCTACATTAGCAAAGATCAGTTTATAATAAATCTCATCTTTACTAAACAAAAATTCACCCTCTTTTGCAGCTGCATTATACGATTCTTCACACTGCTTACCCTTAACCTCCGTATCATGCTGCCATTCCTTGAAATATGATGAAATGTACAATGGTTGATCACACATCTCAACTGTCACAGTCTTGGTAGGGTCTTCAGTACTTGTCTCAATATATTCATAGACTTTCCCATTAAGCATGATTGCGCTATGTGTATACTTATACCAATCGTCTAACGTAGGTGCATGAACACCAAGCTTCTCATATACTTCAGAATCCCACTCATAACTTGCGGGAGTGTCTGTAACTGTCTCTTTTTCTTTCTCTTTCTCTTCCAAGTAATCCTGGCTAGTGGAGGACTGCTCTTCCTGATAGAAATCAAACGGCTCAGTTACTGTACTCTCTTCTGTTTCAGATTCCTCTTTCTGAACTAGGTATGCAGAATAACCTGAATTATCACTAATATGGATATCTGCTAATGTCTTCTTAGGCTTCTTTTTAACTTCAGCTTCACTGCTTTGCTGTTCTGTTGCCTCTAACTCTTCTGAATAATTGAAGTCTATATTTTCTTCAATTTCAGACAGGCTGGTTTGCGGCTCCGATACTGCCGGCTGCGAACTACACGCACTGAATGCCAATACAGACAATCCCAGCAGTACAATCGTTTTTACTTTCATACTATATCTCCTTTCTTATAATCAGATGAGAAGACGTATCTTCCCATTGGCTCTCTCATAGATATAAATTCTATCAGACAACTTCTCCGTATCATCAACGATTGCATATATTCTCTTTACAATCTCACTAAGACCTTCTAATTGTTTGTTTTCTGTATATGTATTTTCTTTTGTAATCATCGCCTCATGCACACTAGGTATAATGATATACAGGTCAGATTCTAACTGCTCTGCAATTGTGCCTAGGACATCAGGATAAAGTATAGCGCATGCACCATGAATCTCCGACATGTTAGACAATAAATAAATATCCCGCTTCTTAGGCGCATCATCCAATACCTCATTTTCAACTTTGTCAAAAGTATATGGCAACAGCCTCTCCATATTGAAGACAGCAACCTGCAATAAATCTTGCAAACTGACTTTCCAAAATTTAAGAGTCTCATATGTTATCTCTATTCGTGATATGTACTCTGATTCCACATCAATAAAAATGTAGAAATAGACAGCCATGTCCAAATAAGACAAATGCACAACATCAGCATAATGATCAAAATCTTTAGATAATGAATAGCATATGTTGCCTTTAACTGATTCATAGTCACGAATATCAATATTACGGCTCTTTAGAATATCTATCTCAATCCGAAATCTCAGGCTATCCACTACCTGTGTTAAAACATCCTGCAGATCGCCTAGCTCTAACTCACTTATATCTTCTTGAACTTCGCAAGATGTAGATTTCACATTCCCATGAAGATTATAAATTATCGTAACCTCCACCACATCGGAACAGTACACTGATAAACTCTCTACATCCGGCATCATTTCTAAAATACCGTCCTTTATAAACTTCTCTGCCACTTCTTTACTTATCATCTTCTTTACCCTCCAGTAAACCTTGTTCATGAAATGAATAATAACCGTCCCCAATTATTATATGGTCCAAAAGAGTAATACCAAGCAGCATGCAGCCTCTCATCAATTGCTCAGTCATCGTCATATCTTGCGTAGACGGGTCTAGCCTACCAGATGGGTGATTATGTATCACGACTATTTTAGACGATCCAGATAAAAGGACTTCCCTGTATAAACAGGCAGTACTGAAAACTGCACTATCTTCACCACCTTGTGCTAATTGAATAATGCCTTTTACTCTCAAACTGCTATGCAGGAAGAGAAGATATACCTCTTCCTGCATGAGTCTGTCCATGTATAAAGCATTTTTACACCAATCAGCAATAACCTGAGGATTGTTACCATATATTGTATCAGCTGATTTTACCTCTTTCAACTTTAACAATGCAGGTTTATCCTCTTCTACTACTACTAACTTATAAAATGCTATATTCATTACTTACCTAACTCAAGTGCTATGTCAAATTCATAACCTGCTTCTGCAGCCTGAATAGGTGTCTCAAATGTCTCAATGATGTCATAGGTATCATCAAGTTTATCCACGTATTGGTACATCTTTACACCGTCTTTCAAGTAGCAGCCGACAAACCTTTCATGCTGCACCCTTGCACCACCGATTGCAAACGAATCAGTTGTTCTACCAAAACCAGCCGGCAATCCCGACATATATACCAAAGCACTCGTCTGTTCTATTGCATTGGTACCCACAATGTCAGTATAATCTGACGGCACGTAGATAGTTTCAGTATTGTGCCACTGCATGGCTTCACCAACAGCTTTTGTAAATGCATCCGATATCTGCCCATTGATTATTGTCTTTACATCTTGCTCCTGAATAGAGCTTGGACGTTCAACAGTCTCTAAAACACCATTACGTAGTCTTTTACAACTCTGTCTTGTCATGTTAAGGGCATAGTAGTCAGAGCCATCCTTATAGAAATAAGGCTGCTTGATAGAGAATACAATGTCTCGTGCCCAATTCGCATTGATTGTTGTAGGCGACCCGACATAATAACCATCATATGTTGCAACCACAAAAGCTTTGCAATACGTAGCTGTGACCCACGCCCTATTTTCAGGTGTGTCAATCAGACCCTGACTCTCTAAGTACATAGAGCAGAATTCATCTAGCGCAACTTCAGGGTCACAAGATAGGTACTCCCAGTCCCCATAATCCAGCTGCAGGTCTTTTGAGTCTTCCACCATTACATCGACTGCAGCATCAATCGCATAGTTGATTTGTGTGTCTAAGCACAATCTACGTAGCTCGCTATAGGAGTCACGTTGATACTGAACGAATGCAAGCGTGGTCATTACCCATGCCAAAATACAAATTGGCAACGTAAATGTCTTAAACCTATCCATCCTATCTCACTCTCCCTACAAGCCTGAACCCATCTGAAACGTCTGCCGTACCTAACAGTGCAGTAGATATCATCTGTGCACTGTTAACACCTACAGACTTTACTTCTACGATTATCCGATCACCCTGATTGAATTGTGTAATATCATCAGCGTCTATATAGGTGCTGTAAGTTTGCCCAGGTGTCTTTGGGTCTGGCATTACACACTTGACCTTTCTTGTTATAGTATATTTGTAATATTCAGTTGTGGAAGACATACTCAATGAATAATCATTCAGCATATCCTCTGTTAATTGTCTTGTATCTATTACTGTGTCAATCAACTCTCTCGTATATGACAATGCTTCTGACTGTGACCTTGTCCACTGCGTTAATCCAATATAGTACTGAGGAGTGACAAACAGCAACAGAGCAATAGCTATAACAGCTATCGTACTACCTACTACATTTTTCATGTTGTACCCTCCTATGGCTGCAGAATAAACTGCCAGTATCCATTCACACTTGTATCAATGCCGAAGCCATACATGTTGTCATTTGCCGGGTCAGAATCATTATTCATGTCTGTTATGATATCTGTGTACTTAGGATCATTTGTCTGGTACACGTAAATAACATCAATAATGTTCCAATCCAGCATATTCTTTAACTTGTATCGCCCTGACGGTGAATAAACCATTGCCAGATGACTTCCTAAATCTGACTGGAACTCATTGTCTAGCTTTAGAACTGGCGAGTCATTTATTCTGATCGCTCTAGGGTATGGTACATTCAAATCAGTATTGGACAAAGCCATCATAATAGCAGCGCCAGTCTGATTTTCCAAATCCATCATAATACTACCGGCAGCATCCAATGCAGTCTTATCCTCATAGTCCTTAATAATTGGAGTAGAAGTTTCCTGCATTAGTGGCTGCATAAGTATCACAGAAGTACCTAATACAACGATAAGGGACGCGAAACTCATCCATTCATGTGTTACACCAGCAGCCATCTAATCCACCTCCTGCAATTTGAATGAGTATTGCCCATTCATCCTAGAGATTGAAACACTGTAGTGTGTACTGGGTTCTTTTAATAGGTAATCAAAAGAATCATCACCTGTACTATCCACATATAATGTTTTTATTGTCCCATCTGCCCGTGTCACCGTTACAGTATTAACTGCTGTACTCAATGACTCGATGGCTTTATATGCAGTAGCCGATGTGGTAAACTGTTCTGCTGCCAAATTGTTTAAGGTCACGTTACTTATATCCTGATAAGCATGTATGATCCTATTCTCAAAATAATTCAACAAATCAGTACCAACAATCATAAGTGCAACCACTGTCATAAGTAATGCGCCTAACATTGCAATATCTACAGAGAGTCTAGCCTGTGCACTAATGTCCTCAACCATAAGCTACCTCCCGCAAGACCCATTGCAAGGTTTGAATATGACAGACACCACTTCACCATTTGCATTTCTCTCAATATCAGAATCATATAGTGTATTCTGGTTTAACAATGCATTGATACTAGCAGCCTTGTAATCAGTTGCAGAATTACCTGTACTCCATACAGCAGACGTGCCATTTGTTAGTGTTACCTTTACAGACGGAAATCCCCTGTAAGATAAAATAGCTGCAGTAATATCCTGTGGGTATACATGTGTCTCATCATACTGATTGAATGCTGTGTAATCCCGCATATCCGCATTTATCGCTTTGTCACGAGCCTGTACACTATTCATCATCAATACAACAGACATGATTGATATGATTGGTATTAAAATAGCTGCTTCTAATACAGCATTAACACCTGTCATTAACCATTCAATTACTGGCATAAGATCATCTCCTAGTATAATAATGGTGTAGTCAATCAAGACTACTTGGTTAATAAGTTTCTG